>OGXB01000640.1_pt1 | contig 24479 bp, 9 predicted proteins | sample 1576161 | NCBI WGS metagenome assembly OGXB01 (sample SAMEA3541474, study PRJEB24748) | human gut metagenome | biome: human gut; feature: human-associated habitat; material: faeces | place: China | collected 2012
CTTCCCGGATGGCACGGAGATCTGGTTTCCGGGTAAGCGTATCGCAAACCCCAACACCCACGGCACGGGCTGCACTCTGTCCAGTGCCATTGCGGCCAACCTTGCCAAAGGGTTTGCACTGGAAGAAGCGATCGCCCGGGCCAAGGCTTACCTGACCGACGCGCTGAACGCGCAGCTCGATTTGGGCCGCGGCTCCGGCCCGCTGGACCACACTCTGGGCGGCGTCGGGGTCGAAAACTGGATGCACGGCGTCCCGGACGCTGTTCATAAATAAAGAGAGCGTATTTTCGGAGGATTTTCAAATGCAGACTTACACCACACAGATGGATGCCGCCCGCAAGGGCATCGTCACACCCCAGATGGAAACGGTGGCCAAGAAGGAGTACCGCACCGTCGAAGAGATCCGTCAGCTGGTCGCTGAGGGCAAGGTCGCCATCCCGGCCAACAAGCACCACGAGTGCCTGAACCCCGAGGGCATCGGCTCCATGCTGCGCACCAAGATCAACGTGAACCTGGGCGTTTCCCGCGACTGCAAGGATTACAACGTGGAGATGGAAAAGGTGATGAGCGCTGTCAATATGGGCGTGCAGAAGGTGATAGATCTTCATTGTCGCACAAAGTCTCTCGCTCTTATCTACATAAAGACTTACCAGACAGCGGTCGCCTTTCTCTACCTTCTCTGTCTGTTCCTTGAATGGAAGGAACAGGTCCTTCTCAAGCCCCCAGTCAAGGAAAGCACCCATTCTGCCTACATCTGCTACTGTCAGGACAGCCAGCTGTCCAAGAGTGATCTTTGGCTCATTCGTTGTTGCGATCATACGATCGGAAGAATCTTTATAGAGGAATACCTCGATCGGATCTCCCAGTTCGATTCCGTCCGGAACCTGTTTCTTTGGAAGAAGGACACGCTCCTCGTCACTTCCAAGATATACTCCAAAATCTACCAGCTTTACTACCGTAAGTACCTGTTTTACTCCTAATCTCATCTTTTCTCCATTCTGCCGCTGGCTTACGCGGCCCATTTTTTAATTCGTATTTATATATGCTTTCATATACCTTAATGTATTTTCTATCCCGTTGTCAATCGAATCTCATCAATTTCTTTGATTCTTTGTTTGATATTTTTTTAACATATTCTTTCTATGAATTGATTTACCTTTCTGAACGATGTTGCCCTATTGATTTAACTGTTTGTTTTTTGTGTTAAGTTCTCACGGAACTTGGAAAAAGGTAATAAGTTTGCCATCAGCTATCTTTTGTGTTTGTCTTTCGTTATTTTTCTTTATTATTGGGGTCTGTATTAGTGGTTACAGAGGGTTCAGATAGTTGATTATGTTAAATGGTTACATAATTATGCTATTCTGATGATGAATATTGCGCAAATAAAAAGTAGTTTCTTTTCTACCGTCTTCTTATAGGATGATATATTTTATTTATTGCTAATCTGTTTTTAATAGATTGGCAGTACTATAAAAAGAGATAATGAAAAATATTATTATGTTTTCTTGCGTATTATTAAAACTTATCGCATCTTTGCCAAAAGATACTGTGAGTTTATAAACACATGATAACCTGTGTTAACGAAAAATATTAAATGGGAATAGGGCGAAGATTAAAGCATACTTAAAGAAAAGATCTAAATGTGATAAGTTCCGTGAGAACTAAATTTCTTCTCTTTTTTTATTTTAGCAATGAGATTCTCTTAATTATAGAAACTTTCTTTTGTTTACTTGATTCTTTTTATTGAGATTTTATTTTTCTTCCGATTTTCTGTCTTGTTTGGCATTGTTCGTTTCTATATTGGAATGATACCCCTCCCTAAAATGGAAATGTTAAATTTGATACTTTGTAGATCTTATAAAAATATGGTAGAACAACAGTAATAGTTGGATACAGCCTGAATGGCATGTGTGTATGGGGGACTGTGTGAAGACTTTCTTTTATAAATAGGAATAACGATGTGACGAAATAATAATATCCCCGGAGGAAAAATATTTTTCCTCCGGGGATATTATTTTATCATCCTACTATGAAGTATTATTTGACGATCAGGCGATCGGCTTCTACTGCCAATTTATAAACTTTGCCTTTGCTTGTTTTGAAAGAAAGAGTTTTATCGCCATATCTTACTGTACATGGTTCACCGGCTTTCGAGAAAACGGTGGCTTCTGCAAGTTGTCCGTTTTTCCATGACATATCCACCTCAAAGTTCCCTTTTGCACAAATTCCGCTTATACTTCCGTCCTTCCAAGCGTCCGGTAATGCAGGGAGTAATTGGATGAATCCCATGTGACTCTGCAACAGCATTTCTGTGATACCTGCGGTACCTCCGAAGTTCCCGTCGATCTGGAAAGGCGGGTGAGTATCCCACAGATTATCCAGTGTACCGTTTTTCAGCAGGTTACCGAAAAGCTTGTAAGCATGGTTGCCATCTTGCAGACGTGCCCATTGATTGAGTTTCCATCCCATGCTCCATCCGGTTGCTCCGTCACCGCGATGTTCAAGTACCACTCTTGCGGCTTTAGCCAAGTCGGGAGTGGTGATAGGCGAGAGGGTATGTCCCGGATGCAGTCCGAAGAGATGGTTTACATGACGATGCTCGTCTTTGGGATCATCGATGTCTTTCGACCATTCCATCAGCTGTCCGTAACGTCCTACCTTGTATGGAGCCAGATGTGCCAGTACCTCTTGCCACTGTTTGCGTTCTTTGCTGTCTACTCCGAGTACTTTGCTTGCCTCGATGGCGTCCAGCAAAATCTCGCGGATCACGGCATGCACAAAGGTAGTCCCTTCGTCAATCGGTCCGTGTTCGGGCGAAGTGGAAGGAGCTGCCGTATAGGTTCCGTCCGGTTTACGCCATAAGAAATCAGTAGCAAACTGAGCACTGCTCTTAATCAAATCGTATCCGGTTTCTTTTAAGAATTTCTTGTCACGGGTATAATCATAATATTCCCAGATGTGTGTTGCCAGCCAGGGACCGGCCATCGGATTAAAGTTCCACGACATATCTTCGCTTTCGAGCGGGGCGGTAAATCCGAAGATATTGGCTGAAATGGATGCGGTCCATCCTCTTGTTCCGAAGTAAGCCTGTGCTGTTTTCTGTCCCGGTTTTACCAGTGTACGGATAAAGTCCACCAACGGAAGTGTACATTCATTGAGGTTAGTCGGGCAAGCCGGCCAGTAGTTCATCTGTATATTGATGTTGTTGTGGTAGTCCACTCTCCATGGTCCATCTACGTTATTGTGCCAGATGCCTTGCAGGTTGGCAGGCATGTTACCCGGTCTCGAACTGGCGATAAGCAGGTAGCGTCCGAACTGATAATAGAGTTCTTCCAGATAAAAGTCCGGTTGTCCTTTCCGGTAGTTTTGCAAACGCTTGGCTGTAGGCAGATTGGCACTTTGCTGATCCGGATTCAACTGCAACTTCACCCGGTTGAACAAGGCGGCGTAGTCATCATAATGTTGCTTGAACAATACATCATATCCCATGCTTACGGCATTGTCCATCCATTGGCGGGTGGTTTCGGCAGGGTTTACTCCTACATATGTTTTGGGATCCTTGAAGTCCGGATCAAAGTTTATTTTATAGTCCGTATCCGCAGTGATGAGGAATACTGCTTCGTCCGCGTCTTTTACGGTTATTTTTCCGTCTGCGTTTGACAATGTTCCGCCTTTAGTGGTGGCATGGATGCGTACAACATACTGCATACCGTTGTTGTCCAGGTGGGCGGTGTATGTGAGTCCGTTACTGCCATCGGTTGTCATACTTCCCGTTGACACCGGATTGGGAGCATAGCTGAAAGTCAGGTTTTGCTTGCCCGGGCGGTCTGCCTTGAAACGGATTGCCATCACATTGGCCGGATAGGAAATGAAGTAACTGCGCTCGTAGGCTACGTCATCTTTCTTGAATTGCACTACGGCCAGTGCCGAGTCCAGTGATAGAATACGTTTGTAACCACTCATGTTCACAGCACTCAGCCCGGTTTCTACGTAAAATTCTCCCATAGTGGTAAAGTTGCCAAAGCGGAAAGGCTTTTCACGATTCGATTCGTAAGGCACTTCGCTATTGAAATTTTTACGTGTCAGCATTGCAGCCTTCTTCTGGTCTCCTTCACTGAAGGCCTGGCGTATTTCGTCCAGTACGTGTGCCGATTGCTTGTTCACATTCCAGTAGGCTTCTGCTCCTTTTGAGGTGTTAGGCCCCCCTCTCCAGAGGGTTTTCTCATTGAAAGTGATGCGTTCTGCCTCTATCGAGCCCATGATGTTGGCACCGATGCTTCCGTTTCCTATCGGTAAAGATTGTGACTCCCAGTTGGCATCCGGGTTTCTGGCTGTGTCTCCTGCACTTTCCGGTTTGTTCTCGCCTTTCCAAAGGTCGGGACGGCTTCCGTACCAGATAGCTCTTCCTTGCAGTGTGTTCGGTGTGTCGAACCAGATGGTGAGTCCTTGTGTGTAATCGGTAGCATGAACATGTGCAGCCGGCAGGGCAAACAAGGCAGTGAAGAGAAGTGAGTAAAGTTTCTTCATGTTTTTGGTGTTATTAGGATTAGTTAGTATTGGTTGATCATAGTCTGCACAAAGATAAAGAAAAACCTTGAATCTTGTGCAGACTATAAAATGTTTACTTTGGGATTATATAGATCAGCCAACCTTTTCGGGGAGCTGTCACAATCGGAGCGTTAATGTCCCATTCAGTGGCTTGTTGCATGTCCGGAATCCCGGGTGCCATGAGTTTCACCTGTTGTGGATCCAGCCCAGTCTGTTCCCAGTCTATGTTCAGCTTTACGGTCTTCACTTCATCCGAATAATTACCTAAGGATAACAGGACTTTTCCCGGCTTGCGGTAGGCAGTGACTTTGACAGCTTCGTCGGATGTGGAGACGGCCGGGTGTTCTTCCCAGAATCCGAGCATGGCGGCATCTGCAATGCCGAATGAATCCCATACCTTCCATACCTGTCGCGGATCGCAGTTGACTCCTTCCGTATACCATGGATAACGAACGGTCATTCCATATTGCATTCCCAACCATGCGTTACCTCCTCTGTACAGCATGTCGCCTGTTAGTCCGAACGGAATACCTGATGACTCTACGAGCCAGTTGGCCGGAGTCATTTTATCATAAAGGAAGCTCTCGCCGAACCATAGTTTGTCTACATACGGGAAGAACTCCGTATATTGATTGGCAGGTCCCCTGGAAAATCCAGTATTCGAATGCAAGTCGATCAGGCATCCCTGTTTTACGCTTTCCATTGCCCGGCGCATTCGTTTCAGGATACGGCGGTCGAAGGAAACGTCATCCAGATAGATACCGTCGATATCCAGGTTCTGTACCATCCAACGTAGTCCTTCTATATAATAGTTATACCATCGGGAGTCTCCTTCCGCTGTTAGTATGGATGCATCGGCCGTAATACCCTGTTCGTTGGTATAGTCAAAGTGCTCGTACCACTGCGGTGTATAATCCGTTACGAAGTGTTCGCGGCACCAAGGGAATCCTCCGCCGTCTCCGCCTCTCAGTATTTCATGTCCCAAGCTGCGGATGGCCCATATCTCGGCGGTAGCGTTGCTTAGTTCGCGCAGCGTATAGTATATCTTTACTTTGCATCCCCGGGCATGCCACTCTTTGGTGAATTCTTTTATCTTATCGACTGTCAGGAAGGGATAGTTGATAAACGGGTTGTAGCCGTTTCCCTGATGGACGTTGATGATGCGTACTCCTGCGTCGATGTCCGCCTGTGTCGGTGTGGGTTTGGGACCATTGTGATAATAGCGGTCCGTGAACTGACTTTTCATATTCAGTGGTTTTACCGGGGTGACAATCATGGCAAAGTCGAAGGTAATGGATTGGCCGGTTTCCAGTGTACGTGCTCCGCTATATGCCATGGCTTTCACTCCATCAGCCTCTTTCCGTATAGAGAAGCCGCCCTTACCGCCGTTAAACCAGCTTTCCGGATAGGCCGGACGATACAGATTCAACAGCGGACCGCTGTAGGTGCTGCCTCTGAATTCACAGTGGATACCTGCATGTTCGTTTCCGATCCAGAAACTGTCGAATGGCCATAGCCATTGTTGTTCTTTGGATGTGGGGATAGACACTCCGAAATTATTCACCGTTTTCTCGGGGGCATCCCATTTTCCGTCATACTGTTGAGGAGTGGCTTGTCCCGGAAGACCCATGCCCAGGAAGTAAGTTCCTATTTCATTTCTGACCGGCAATACCAAACGGATATCTTTCACCTCTATTCGCTTTTTTGGGGTAATGGTATATATATAATTCATCCATCCGTCGAACTCCATGATTGCTTTGCAGTCTACGGCTACATCTTCATCTTCGGCTCTCCAACTTCCTGCGACATGGCCTGCTGTCTGTTCCGTCAGTTGGGGGCCTGCTTTCAGTTCTTTCACTCCGCTGTCCGTTTGTATCACAAACTGTACGGGACTACTCAGCACATCGTTATTCCACGAACGTATTTGTGCCGGTAATCCTGTGGTTTCGTCCACCGTTATGGTGCGTCCCAGACATCCGATACGGTTTTCTTCCATCGTCATAGCTGTGTAAGGAGCAGTGGGGGTGTCGGCAATGCCCAAGGTTGAATTCAACCATCTCAGGCGGCTGTATCTCCACAATTCACTGTCCCCTCTGTCGGGCAGTGGATTCCCCGTGATCCGTATGCTTACGGGGATTGTACCTTGCGCCCCGTCGGCATTGCTGATAGTGATAGTGCCCGTGTAAACGCCTTCTTTCTGTCCTCCGGGAATATCTATTCCAAACCAAAGGGCCTGCACTTTTCCTTCGGCTACGTTTACTTCTTTCTTGAAGGTCTTTCCGTAAGGGTCTGTACCTTCCACATTAAAACAAGTGATGGCGGTTGCCGGAATTATTTCTTCGCCACACCGGAGGGAAGAAGCCTGATAACCGATCCGGTCGGTCTTGTTTCCGGCAGCCCATACTCCGATTTGGAAAGTATAGTATTCATTGGGAGCTGCTTCTCCTTGAAACAGCTCCCCCTGTTTATGTGTCAACCATTTAGTGGGGAGGTCGTTGCGCATCCGGATGGGATATCTGCGGTCCTCTGCAAACAGATAGAGTGCAGCTTTGTTCCGATTGATGTAGTTCTCTTTCTCTTTTGCCGTGGAGGCTATTTCCATCGGGTAAAAACTGTCGAAAGCCTGTCGTGCCTCAACTTTTACCACTGTGGCTTGCGGGTTTCTCCGGGTCGTTTGGGCTTGGATCAGCCAGGTTGTGTCCGGTGTACTCTCTTTCGGAAGATATCCGCCGCCATAGAACCCATATCCTGTTTGTACCCGGTAGGGCAAGTAATAGAAGTAGTAAGTACCTTCTTTCTCTACCGGACCGAATTGCAGACGGCAGTGTTCATTGTTCACTTCCATCCGGCGGATGTTGCGGACGGTATCTCCGGTTGTTGCATGGATAATCAGGAACCGCTTGTTGTCCACATCCTTATCCGGACGCCGCCATTCAAAATCGAGAGTCACGACTTGTGCCGGTTTTTCTATTTGCAGTACGGCCCGGTGATTTCCGAAGGACTCTTCCCACAGGCGGGAAGGAACTTCGTACAGATAGTTCTGCGATTTTTGGGCTTTTATCAGCCCTGTGCCTCCTGCCATAAATAACAAGAGTGCGAGTGATAGTACATGTCTTTTCATACTTATAAAGATTGTTTGTTAAACGCTCTGTCTGTTTGTATGTGATTAGATCTTCAGGAATATCTTCTGTTTATACATGATCCTCAGAATAAGAAATACAATCAGATAATTGGCAAAGCTGAGCCATACCGGATAATAACCGCCCAGGTATTGCTCTAATCCGTAACTGACAGATGCTGCTATGCAGCGGAAGTTGACCACCTCCCCTAAAATATAGGCTGTAATTGAGTTCATTCCATATATTTTCAGCCAGTTCAGTCCGCGGCTGTGTCCTTTATAGTCTATCCAGTAATAGAAGGCACCCATCAGCAGAAAGCAAAGTCCTCCTGAGAAAAGTGTCATGCTGCTTGTCCACAGCCGTTTGATGATCGGCATTTGCAGACTCCATACCAGCGAGAAAGCCACCAGGGCTATGCCGATCACCAGCAATGTCCGTACTACTTTCCGGCGGTTATCTTTACCGGCTTTCATTATCTTTCCGGCAAAAGTACCCAGCATTACGGTAGCTCCGAAGGTGAGGCTGCTCCATATCCAGGTGTAGTTATAATGCGGAGAGAAGTTCCAGGTACCGTCTTCATTCCAATATACCCCGTCACGGAAACGTCCCAATACCAGCTTGTCTATCTTTTCGGCAAAGTTTCCTTCCGGTGTAAAGTCCCCCAGAAAGGTCATTGGGGCCCAGTAGATTAATAATAGCAGGGCAGTAACGATCAGTTGCCAGCGGAAGCTGCAATGCAACAGGATGATGGCTGCAATCAGATAGCCTGTGGCAATGGCTTGCAGGGTATTGGAATATAGATACAGGTATTTGGGGTTGAGGCCCAACAGATTGCCTTGTACAATCATTCCGAAAATAAACAATAGGATGAAACGCCTGATGATTTTACGGTAGATGGGACCCTTATCCGGATCGTCTTTAAACTTCGAGAAAGAGAAGGGCATGGAAGCTCCTGTCATGAAGAGGAAAAGGGGCATCACCAGATCCCAGAAGCGGAACCCTTCCCACACTTCATGATCGAACTGAGAAAGGATACTGTTCAGCCAGGGAGCGTTGAGTTGGTGTGCCAATGCCCATAACACCGGTTGGAAAAAGACGAGTAGAAAGAGGTCGAATCCTCGCAGAATGTCCAGTGACGCCAAGCGGGGCGGGGTGGTCGATAAAGGTTTGTTCATAAGTTGGGTGGGTTATTTAAGCGTTGTTTTCAGATGGTTTCTTTTCATGTTTTCTGTTTTTATGTTCCGCCCCAACACTTCTCCTTCGAACACGGTGCTTTCTATCACTGCATTTTTGCAGCCGTTCAGATAGAAGGTATACGGATTGCCGGATGTGGCGGGGAAGGTTCGTGTACGGGTAATGGTGTTATTCCTGAATAAGAGTCCTGCCGTACTTTTGGCATAGAGTACCGGACAATCGAATGTCTTGAAAGTATTGTTCTCGATACGGATGTTCTGATGAACCGGATGCGAGGCATCAACGATTTTGTTGGAAGGATGTATGGCGATGACGGCATGCCCCGGACCTCCGTTGTAGGCACAGTCTATGAAAGTATTCCCTTTGATCCATACATCTTTTACCGGTCCCGATTCATACCATCCCTCGGCATCAGCTTCGATCAGGATAGCACTCATTCCTGTTTTGTAGTACGTATTGTTCTCTATCACTACTTTTCTTGGAGTAGTAACCAAAGTACCTCTTGTACTGGTTCGTGTAAAGTAACTGTTACGTATCTCCACTTCCGGCGTGCAAGTCATGTTTTCTATACAATCATGGTTGAGTTCCATACTTGTCGGTATATCCCGGTCAAAGCGAACTTCCAATATCCTGTCTGATATTCGTGCTACATTCCGGACTGTTGCCCGAGCAAAGCGTTCCATGGTAGCCGCCCTGACAAAAGCCACTGTGTCTCCCTTGAAATAAGCGTTGAACCCATAGCTCTGTCCGTGCATAAATCGTAATCTGAGTGTTTGCGCATCTACTTTTTCAATGGCTCTCAGATTGGTCCCGTGCACATTTACCGGATCGTCTTGCGCTCCGGCAAAATAACAGCTATCGATAAGAATTTTTCCCTTGCATCCTGAAAAGTGCATCATGTCTGCTGAGGCTGCCAGTAGCCTGCCGCTTCCCGGGCGGGGGGCACACCTGACTCTGTCCATCGTTACATTCTCGGTATACTGGCTGACGATGCCTAACCCATGCATATAATGCATTTGCACTCTGCTTAGTGTAATGTCTTTGCTTTCGAGTATGAAAAGCCCTACCTGGTCACGGATTATATCACGAATGGTCAGCGTATTTCCCACTTTAGGCGTGAATCCTGCCGGGGTTGTAAAACGAATGATTCCGGGAGAAATCTCTTGGGCGGCAGAGTTTGCCAGTATATTCCATCCTTGGCTGTATGTGAAAGATTCCGTATCCGGGTCGTATTCGATGCAATGATTCTTGTTTGAACGCCATCCTTCGCCATACAGGTTGATTTTTCCATTTACGATTTCATAGCGTGTGTCGGGGTGTACGGATACTTCTGTTTCTCCTTCGGTCACTTTCTTATATTGAACCTCAGAACCTGCCGGCCGTTCAAAGTCGATATGCAGGTTGTTGATTCTTATGTGGTTACAATGCTCCAGAGCAAGGGTTGTCATCTTTCCATGATACATCAGTGTGGCTCCGTTTCCTTCGATGGTCAGGTCATTGATTTTGTCCAGCATCAGTCCCACAGTCTTTACTTTCGAAGGGCATTCCTGTTCTGTCGATGTATTTGAAATGAAGTATTCTTTGCGGGTAGCCCCTTCGGGCCAGATGTCATAGCGTCCCTTGGGGAGTGAAAGCACCTTGGCTCCTGTACGTTTACATTCATCAATAGCTGCCTGTATTTGCGTAACGCAGTTTTCGTACGAGTACGGGGTTGCTCCGAAATCGGTGATGTAGATGGTATCTTTCTGTTGCGCATAGGCGGTAGCGCAAAGCAAAGAAAATGCGGATAAGATGTGCAGATACTTTTTCATGGTATTTAATCTCTCGTTTTTATGTATTATTTAATAAGATCAGTGACTAAAACTATTGAGGGATCTAAAAGTATATAATTTTTCTGAATTAGAGATCGGTGAGGAGTTAGATAAAAGCCGTTGGATTACGATTTATTCTCATAAACGCGTTCACCAACGGCTTTAAAAAACATTTAATAATTAAGCAATACTTACCTATTGAAATCTGTGACTTTTATAAGCCATAATCATGTGGACTATTTATTAAGACTAACTTTTATGGTCCAGATTTTCTTTGTACCGTCAGCAGCCATTACGCTATATTTATGCTCTTGGGTCCAATCGGCAGGTACACCGAACTTAGGTGAACCGTCCAATGGGGTGACACGTGCAGCGGTAGATATATTGACGTAAACTACGAGGTTGTTCAATGATACCTTGGCGCGTTCGGCCTCTGTAAATTTGCCTCCTGCGGCAGGAATTGTAAATACGGCTGTAGCAATTCCGTTGTCGGAGTCAATGTCGTTTGTACGGTCCAATTCCTTTTCAGCCACAATGTTTTCTCCGGTGAGGGCATCCTTATCACCGGAGTAGAAGCGGTGGTAAGCGCCTACTTTGGTTATTTCCGCCTCTTCGTAGGCGGGCAGGTCTTCTTTACTGCATGAAGCGATGAGTGGCATACACATCAATAGCAACATGAGCCATTTCGTATCTGATAATTTGATTCTCTTCATATTACTTTTCTTTAGTTTATTAATGAAATACTACGTTTACCATCCCGGGTTCTGGTCACTGTCATTGATGGCAGAGTTGGCATTGATAATGCTTTGTGTAATCGGGAACAGGTAACGTTTCTTAGAGAATGTACGGTCGGCGTTGGTGTAACCTACGGTACCTACAAACATGCGGTGTCTGTCCTGGCTGATTTCAATAAACGTTGCCGGTGAACTCAGTTCAGGAATAATGTCTCCCGCAGGCTTTCCGTGGTTGGCTTCTCCTCCGTACATGCCCCAACGCAACAAGCTCCAGTAATAATCACCCTCCAAAGCTAAGTCTACATGACGTTCAATCTTGTAATCGTTCCATGCGTCAGCCAGTGAAGTGGCAATAGAAGGAGGAAGATTGCCATGAGTGGTACGCGTCTGGTTGAATGTAGCTACCGCACTGCTCACTTTCGATGCATCGTATTTGGCCAGTCCGAGCAACGCTTCGGCTTTATTCAGCAACGCGCGGCCATAGCGGAAGATGACATAATGGTAATCCGTCGGATTGTTCCCAAAAATACGCTCGGCATTGATATAGATATATTTGCGCCAGATGTAGTTTGTTATAGGGATATATCCGTTGCCCGGTGTTTTACCGTCTACAGCTGTTCTGTGTAGGTTTCCTCCCTTGTGGAGGGTAATCAGTTCATTGTAGAACATACATGAATCATACTGGATGGAGTGGTAGAAGCGCTGGTCGCGGTTTTTGTAGATAAAATCGTTGATCTGTACATTGGGATCACTGCTGTTTGTCCTGTATGCCAGACTGCTGGCGTCCAGTTCTTTGGCATCTACGGCCATGTCGGCTACATCGGCATTGGATAACGCGGTTGTATTGTTCAGAAACTGTGTCGACTTGTTCCATTTCACACCTTGGTTGGTGGTCTGGTCAATTACTAAATAATCGTCTACCAGGTTTTGAGAAGGCGAGTGTTCCAGCCAGCATTCAAACACCAGATCCTGATTAAAGAACGGACGTCCTCCGTAGTCCTCCAAGCGCTTGTTGCTTTGGTTAGGCAGCATCTCCTGCATAAGTGTTCCTGCACCATTTGTGTTATCTTTGCTATAATATCGTGCCAGGATGATTTCGGGAGAAGTTTTGGCGCCATCCTGATTGAACATGCTGCCATAATTGCTGTCCAGTGTGTATCCTTGTATACCGTTTACAGCAGCTACAGTTTGCTCAAAGAGTGACTTTTTACGTGTGTCGTCTGTGCTGTAGGCAGCAGCCGTTAAACAGACTTCTGATTTCAACGCACGTGCGGCATTGGCATTGATACGTCCCTGCAAGGATGATTCGGGCAATCCTGCGATGGCATCGTCTATATCTTTCAGAATCAAATCGTATGTTTTGTCGATAGATTCTGTAAGAGGCAGATTGAATTCATCGGTTTCTGCCAGTACATGGTCAACCCAGATTACGCGTCCGCAATGTTTGGCAATGTAATAATAGGTCATGGCACGCAGCATTTTTCCTTCGGCTACCAGTGCTTTTTTATCAGCATCGGACAGGCCTGTAGACGCTTGCGATTTTTCGATGATCAGATTGCATCGGCGGATGGTACCGAACTGGTTGAATCCCCATCCCCAGTCGCGGTTCATAAGGTCTCTGGCTTCATTCGGGCAATTTTGCCGCATGACCGAGTTTAGAGTCCATTGCTCTTCGGTACGGATATCGTGGTAGAATGGCAGGACGTTGTTGTAAGTTTGCAATACAAAGGCGTCCGCTGTTGATTTCAGACTCCAGACAAGGTCTTCCGAATAAGATTCCATGGGCTTCGTATCCAGGAAGTGTTCACAGCTCTGGAGTGTCAGTGCTGCGCAAAAGAGCGCGGGAGTGATATATTTTATGAATTTCATATATTGTCTTCTTTTTAAGTTCATATTATTAGAATCCTACATTGACACTGATGGAGTATACTCTTGAAACCGGATAGGTATAAAGGTTTCCGTCACCGATTTCCGGGTCGATATCGAACTTATTCGCTTTACTGAAAGTCAATAAGTTATAACCATTCAGAGAAACGTTGCATTTATTCATCCATGCTACTCTTTTCAGTAATTTATGTTTGAAATCGTAACCGATGGATAGTGTCTTCAGACGAAGATAACCTGTGTTGATCAGCCAGAAGTCCGAACTGCCGTAGTTGTTACTGCCATTGTAGCTTGCCGTACTTCTCAAACGTGGATAGCGGGCTCCCGTATTATTCGGAGTCCATACATCGGTCTGGAAGTCATAGATAACAGGGGGATAGCCGCTGCCGCTTTGACTTCCCTGAATCATACCACCCATGTAGAGATCGGCGGGAGTGGCTCCCTGCCACAGCATGTTCATGAACCAACCCTTATAGTTCAAGTCGGCACTGAAACCATATTGACCGCGAGGCATACTATTTTTACCGATACGGTGTTGGTCGGAACCATCAATGATACCGTCACCGTTGAAGTCATTGTATTTCAGGTCTCCTGCACCCAGGTTGGTGGAACTCTGCCTTTTAGGTGAGTTCATTATATCTTCCTGATTCTGGTAATAGCCCAGACAGTCGTATCCGATACCCCAATATCCTTTGGCTTGAGTCGTGCGTTTGTATGGGTTCTTGGTATCTGTCTCCGCTTCATTCGGGTTGATATTCCAGTATTGGTCAAAGTAAGTAAAATTGCCCGAAAGTGTATATTCGAAATCACCTCTCTTCTCTTTCCATTGCAGAATAAACTCAGCACCTTGGCGGATGAATTCACCGTTTGACTTTACTTTGGGTAATGCGATACCCAACGGGTCAGTATAAGCTACTGCTGACGGAGAGGTCAGATAACCTTTGGTACTTTTGCGGAAATAGTCTACAGAACCAGAAAGACGATTGTTGAGTGATCCGAAGTCGAAGCCGATATTGAAGTCACGGGTGGTGTACCACGTAATATCTTTGCTTACCAGAGCGCCTTCGGAAAATCCCGGATACCAGCTTCCGTTCAGCAGGTAACCACGATCATTTAGTCCGTATGATTGGAGGTAGGCATAGCGTCCGATGGCATCTGAACCGATCTCTCCATAAGAAGCTCTCACTTTGAACTGATCGAAAATATGACGGTCCTTTAATGTCTTCCAGAAACTTTCTTCCGAGATGACCCATGCAAGAGATCCGGCATAGAATGTTCCCCAGCGTTTGCCTCGGGGGAAGTTGTCGCTACCGTCGTAACGGAGACTAACTTCGGCCACATATTTGCTGGCATAGTCGTATTTCAGTCGGGCTACTACACCGGCACGTGCTTGTTCCCCTTCCGAAGAACTGTTTTTGGCTGTAGATACAGGACCTGCACCGATTTGGTCTACATCCAGCAAATACTCTTCGCGGGATAATGATGAGTCGTCAGTGAAGAGCTTGTAAGCTTCGATACCGGCTGTGGCGCTGATCGTGTGTACCTGATTGAAAGTGCGGTCGTAATTGGCAAAACCTTGCACGGTGTACGATGACCAGTTTGAGTAAGACTTACTCAGTGAAGGTTTGCCCGGATCGTTGGGATTGCCGTCCCAGTCATATGCTAAAGGTGATTTTTTCCAGCTCTTTGACTTGTCGTTGTTGATGCGGTAGTTACCCAGTGCTTTTAATCGCAGGCCCGGTACATAAGGTACACTCCATTCCAGTGCGAGGTTGGCTATGGCACTGAGGTTTTCGTTCTTAGTGTATCCGGCTTCGGGGGAGATTTCCAGCAATGGGTTGTCCGGCGTGTTGAATATCTGTCCGTTCGGATTATAAGCTATTTCCCAGGGAGCTTTATTCTGGATATGTCCCCAGGTGTGATAATAGCTGTCTCCTGATTTGGCATTGGGCGATCTTAAGTCCGTCTTATAAGCTTCGATGCTGGAAGTAACTTTCAAGCCTATTTCTTTGAAGTCCGCTACAATGTTTGTACGGAAGTTATAGCGTTTGAAGCTGTTTACGTCGAACTTATAGAGTGACTTCTGATCGTAGAATCCCAGTGAAGTGTATGCTTTTATCTTTTCACTACCACCGGTAACGGTCAGGGTATGCTGCATTTCCGGTGCGAAGTTCTTCAAACAGAGTTTTTGCCAGTCTGTATTGGGGTACTTACGTGGATCTGACCCGTTACGGAACAATTCCAGCTCGGCATCCGTATAAGCCGGTGCCAATCCGTCATTGGTCATACTCATGTTCTTGTAGAAGGCTGCATCGTGAGCATCCAGTTTATTGGGCATATTGGCAGGCTGGCTCCAGTTATAGTTAAAGTTATAGTTGACGCTCATTTTTCCTGCTTTACCTTGCTTGGTGACTATCATTACAATACCATTGGCGGCACGTGCTCCGTAAACGGCAGTAGAAGCGGCGTCTTTCAAAATCGTGATCTGTTCGATATCCTCAGCATTCAGGTTGCGGAAATCGCGTTCTTCCGAGATAACATCGTCGATTACATATAGAGGAGTACCGCCACCGCGGATAGAAATACTGGAGAAATTGTTCAGACCTCCACCGCTGGTTGTAACCAATAGACCCGGCGCACGTCCCGCCAGGCTTTGGGTGATGTTTGCCGTTGGTGCTTTGATGATGTCTTCGGTGTTGACACTGGCAATGGCAGCAGTGGTTTTACGTTTGGAAGTCGTGCCATAACCTACCACGATGACTTCATCTAATGTCTTGGTGTCTTCTTCCATGGTGATACGCAAATCTCTGGACTTTCCAATAGCGATTTCCAACGGTTTGTATCCGATGTAGCTGATTTCAAGTACGGCCTTGCGAGGGGCATTGGACAGAGTGAATTCTCCTTCCAGGTTGGTAATGGTGCCGATAGTGCTTCCTTGTACTTTTACAGAGGCACCGATAATGGCTTCTCCGTTTTCATCGACTATTTTACCTGTGAGTTTCTCCGTTTTACTCTGCTGTGTGGCTGTGACAGCATATGTTTCATAAGTGTCTGCTACGGCAACTTGTGATGTCGTGCAGAATAACAGGAGACTGATGCCTGCTATTTTCAAAAAGTGCATTTCTCGAGGGCATGTGAGCTTCGGAAACAGGTTAGTTCTTTTTGTCATACATTAAATTATTCGGTTAAACATAAAATGTGATTTGGAGGATATAGATCAGACTGTCTAATCTACATCGGTTTGGGAGGATTTTTTCAGGTTCTCATAGGCATTAGCTTTTGGTTTATAATATTAAGTTTGTTCAATAACCTTGCTGAACTATGCTGATTGTTATCTGGAAAAAATAGAGCTAAATGAGATAGGTTCTTTCAGTACTTAGGAATTATACGAAAAGACAACAGATAGCTCTTAGAACCAGTTAACCATTGCATTTGCAATTATTAGTATTTATTATGGGGTCAAAGATAACAATAAGTTAATATCCCTGCAACTTTTTACTATATTTTTTTATGCCAACATAATTTATATAATAAAGATTTAATATCATTAAGATTTTCATTCATTCGGTTAGCACTGAAATGGCAGAAGAAACATGCGGATAGCGTTCACAACTCTTCCCATAAACGATAATCAACTATATTCCAGATGCATATATAAGTAAAAGGTAGAAAATAGGTATTATACCTCCCACTCAAAAGCATTAAAATATTCGGCCAAGCATCTTCACCGTTTTACACTCCACTTAGTACACCATTAATAATCAATCTAATACAGATGGTAAAAGTACTGAAAGAACTTGGGAAAAAATCACAAGCTATTTTGATAATAATTTGAAAAGGCACGGAAAAACAATCGGATTCCCCCATACCCTCTCCAAGGAAGAAATATAAAATAGAAATATTAGATTGATGGAGTCATCGGTCATGCACTTGAATGTAACTGAAAGTGGAGATGAACGGTGTGACTTTATAGTGTTTCCGGTGCACCATATTTTACCATCTCACTCTTGTCTCTGATAAAAGCTATAATAAGGAATAACAAAAATGGCACTTAATACCATTTAAAAACAACTTACCCAAGAATACGCTGAACTGCGTAAACTTGGGTAAGATTTTTTTGGTTAGTGAGGCCTTAGGATTCGATTTCCTTTTACAGCCCTCACATAGTAGCGATAAATTGCTTATTGAAAATAACCTATTGAAAAATGTCAGGTTTTTCTTTATCTTTAATTCGGTAATTCCAATGCTGAAGCGCCATCTTCAATAGGCCATCCCGGATTTTGATAAATAGGTGAGTTTTTCACATCACCATCAGGGGATGAAAGCATGAAATCGCTGAATACGATTGGGTACAAGTAACAAGCCGGTGTCCATGTATATCCATTATACATCGTATTGTTTTTTTCTGTCATTCTGTAAGGACACAAGTTATTGCCGCTTGCAGTCTGATTTGAAACATTTGCTTGATCACCGGTTGTAATCAACCGACTTTCACCTTTATCGTCTTTATAAAGTTCAGCAGCACCGCCTCCCCACAAGTTAAATCCTTCGATAACATAATTCTTCACTTGGTCGAGCGCACGCCAACGTTTCAAATCCCACATTCGCATGCCATCTGCAATGAACTCACATCTGCGTTCACGACGGATATTATACAGCGTTTTATCTATCGGCTGACCAGCTGAATAAACTGCCCAGTCATCTTCTTTAGAGTAATCAGTAGCAGCAATTGTTTTGTTGAAATCCGGATCTACACCTGCACGTGTACGAATTGCTTTCCAATAATTTTCTGCGGTAGCATCTAAGTTGCTGTTCTTTTCGTAACAAGCCTCCATATAATTTAACATAGCTTCTACACCACGGAATACAATGCAGCCGTAATCAGACAAGAAGTGAGTATCGCCACCACTTCCTTGTGCTGTTTCGTACGACATGGCTTTACGTATATGATAACCGGTTACGTTTCTTCCTTCCGGTAACTCCAGGATCTTTGGTACATTCCATGTCGTCGGATCACTCTCTACCGGCTCTTGTTTCATTTGTAGTCTATCCAGCTCTGAGGCCGAGAACAGTCTCAAACGGTAGTCCCTGTTCTGAAATTCTTTATAGATATGGTCATCCCCTTGATATTGGCTGTTCGAAGCATACCATGGTAAACCGTTCTCCATCAAGAATGTCTTGACGTATCCTTTTGTAAAACCATAATTACCACCTCCACGAGATGTGTAATAAGTAGCATTGTGATTTACGCTGAGTGCTTTATCATAAGCCTTCCAGAATACAACCTCTGACAGATCTTCCAAGTTTTTAGAATTATACATTTCAAAGAACGGATTCCATCCCGAAGCAGAAGCGGTAGGATTCACCTCTTTGCTATTCGCGGTCAATGTTACCTGATCTCCTACTTCTTTCGCAGCAGCCATAGCTTCTGTTAAGAAGAAGTTAATTTCCTGATTGACGTCAATGGTAAAGTCCTTCAAATAATCTTTTTGTTTTCCCGGCCACGTATCGTCACCCGGTACGCGTCCGGTACCTCTATGATATTTCAGCCAAGTAGCTTCAGATAAAGCGACTCTTGACTTCACCAGTAACGCCGCATTACGTGTCAGACGATTCTTTCCACCTACGGGGCTGTTAGTCATCAGTTCGGCAGCCTTATCCAGGTCGCTAAGGATGAAACGTGCCACTTCGTTACGCGGACGACGCTTACTTGCTTCGATAAGATCTTCTTTCTTATCAGATAATACCTTAGTGAGGATAGGGAAGTCTCCAAGATTCTGTAGCTTGCTGAAATACTCCCATGCTCTGAGGAAATATATCTCGCCGATATATTGTTTAATATTCTTTTCAACACCTTCGATTTCTCCTGCTTCCCAACGCGGGATAACCGTTTCCAGGAAATAGTTCAGGTTACGGATAGTGCCGAATCCCCATGCGTCATAAGTACCTACACGCCACTGTCCCGGTTCCCAATAAGTTGTGTTGGGTGATGCAGTAGCTTGATTATCAGTGCCATTGTCTGATACGATCGGCCCCCCATTATATCCACTATGAACATTGAAACTGTATGCATTGATAGCATAAGCTGCCAATTGACTTTCATTCTTAAGATATGTATCCGGAGTAACTGAATCCAACGGCTCTCTGTCCAAAAAATCTTCGCAAGAGGTCAATAAAGACGCTCCGGCCAACAGAGATAGAGTTATATATTTGAATGTTATTTTCATAAAAAGTATCAATTAAAAGTTTACGTTAAGACCAACAGACCACACTCTTGCCAAAGGATATGCTTTTCCTGCATCACTAGTGCTACCTAATACTTCCGGATCGAATACCCTCATCTTTGTACCTGTCCACAAATTATCTCCTGAGACATATACACGAAGTGAATTTACAGCAAATTTCTTAGTAATAATGCTCGGTAAAGTATAGCCAAGCTGCAAATTCTTCAAACGAATATAAGCACCGTTTTGTACGTAACGTGACTGTGTCAGAGTATTCTTTCCACCTTCACTGCTGCCACCGCCAAAGATGACTCTCGGATAGTAGGCATTTACATTCGGTCCAAATACACTTTCTGTATCTTCCGGACGGAAATAATCTATGTGATCTTTGAAAGCGGCAGCCTGCCACATTCCCTGTCCGTTGGCTCCCCAGAAATATGGTCCTCCGACAACAACATCACGTTTGCCTACTCCTTGGAAGAAAGCACTGAAATCGAAACCTTTCCATGATGCATCTACTGTCAAACCATACTTAAATCGTAATTGAGTATTGGCTACCACCTTCAAGTCGCCGAGATCATTTAAAGTACCGTCTCCTGAGGAAATTTTACCATCTCCGTTCAGGTCTTTGTACATGATGTCACCGGCGGCCCACTTACTACCTAACTGGCTCTGTCCTCCATTGGGTAATGAAGCCAAATGTGCTTCCATTTCCGCATCTGTTTTGGCAATACCTACTGTCTCATATCCCCAAACCAGACCATCCATTCTTCCTGCATACCACTGGTTTCTATTCAGTTCCTCGTTCGGATAGCGTGTTACCTTTCTCTGGTCATCAGAAAGGACAAACTTCACTCCGTAATTAAAATCTTTAATGCGGTCTCTCCAAGAAACTTCCACCTCAAAGCCCCATGCTTTCATATCCGCATTGTTTATTTTAGGAACCGTAGCACCCAATGTTGCCGGTAATTGTGGAGCCGGACCAATCATATCAAGTGTATTACGAACGAAATAATCAAATGAACCCGTCAAGCGATTGTTGAGTAAGCCGAAGTCGAAACCAATATTCCATGAACGAACGGTTTCCCATGTCATCTCAGCACTCACAATACCCGGTGCAGAAGCTGTATTTGGTTTCTTTCCATTAATCAGCCAACCACTGTTTTCAACACCTGTAGGCATCGTCTGATAGAAAGGATAGAAGGCTTTCGTGTTACAGTTGCCCAATTCACCCCATGAGCCTCTGATCTTGAAGTTATTCACAATGTGTTCCAGATCTCTCCAGAATGATTCGCGAGAAACATTCCAACCGGCAGAGAATGATGGGAAGAAGCCCCAACGTTTATCTCCGATGAAACGAGAAGATCCGTCATAGCGGCCATTGATTTCCAGCAAATAACGTTCTTTATAGTTATAATTAATACGACCAAAGAAACCGGCGTTTGCCCAGTGGGAATAACCGCCATTCGCTTTTTGTTCAGTAGTAGCAGTATTCAATGTCGGAACATCCGGAGTTATTAGCTCATCACGCTGTCCTGATAAGTTTGTCTTTTTATACAACTCGGCATTAAAACCTCCCATCACTTTGAAGTAATGATCACCAATCTGCTTGAAATAGTCAGTATACAAGTTGAGAGAATAATTGTTTTCTTTCCAATAACTCTGGCTGACGCGTGACATCCCCGGAGTATATCCGTCAAACCATGACATGGCAACAGGGCTCCCCTCGTCATCATGATAATATACAGGCAATATTTCCCACTGATTTTGATTATTGACAATCTTCATGTTACCTTCAGCATGGATCAACCAGTCCTTCAAAGGTTCAATAACCAACTGAAGCTGTTGGTAGAACTGATCTTTCTGAGTCACATCACGTCCACCATCTTCCATCTGGATAATTTCACTATGATCCAAGTAATATCCATTGGCATCTTTTACCGGATTGGTCGGCCAGCGGCGAGCGATATTATGGTAGAAATTACCCGTCAGATAAGAAGGGCGGTCATAATCCTCACGAATAAACTTGGTATTGTACATTAACTTCACATATTTAGAAAGTGTTGCGTTAATTTTGCCCGAAAGGTTATAACGAGTCAGACGGTCATCTCCATGGCGGGTCAGTCCCTTATCACCCATGTATCCGGCCGAAACCATGTAGGTCACTTTATCTGTACCTCCATTCACTGATATATTATGCTCATTAGATACGATACTGTGATACTGCTCTTTAAACCAGTCAGTATTGGCCCATGCACCGGCATATTTCTTCCACTGACCGTTTTCCCAGGAAATTCCGGATGCATCCGGCCCTGTTAATGTTCCCTGTTGGAATGCCAGAATCTTATCCATCACATCTTGAGTGAACTTAATATTACCGTTCTGATTAATACCGGCCTCGTTCCAATAATTGGCAAAACTCCATGAATCCATCATCTCCGGCATTGACATAGGAGATTTAAAACGGACATTAGTGCTATAATTAACACTTGTGCGACCTGCTTTACCACTCTTGGTAGTGATCAGGATAACACCAAACGGCGCACGTGAACCATAGATAGAAGATGCGGCAGCATCTTTCAATACAGAAATAGTCTCTATATCATTAGGGTTAATGCTGTTCATATCTCCTTCCATACCATCGATAAGGATTAAAGGAGAAGAATTAGATCCGTCACCAATCGTACCCGCACCGCGAATACTAATATTCATTCCTGCATCCAATGCGCCACCCGCAGCAGGCACTGTTAAGTTCAAGCCCGGAACGACTCCCTGTAAAGCCTGTGATACGTTAGAGACCGGACGTGATTCGATCACCTTAGCGTCTACCATGCTTACGGCACCGGTTACGTTTACTTTTTTCTGTGAACCATAGCCCACGATAACAACCTCATCCAGTACCTCGGTATCCTCTTTCATTGTAATCTGGAGGGCTGTACCTTCTGCTTTAACTGTAACTGTTTTATAACCAATGTAGGAGATCTCAAGTGTAGCGCCTTTGGGGGTATCGATAGAGAATCTTCCATTTAGGTCAGTGATGGCACCCATGGTAGCATTGTCTTTTACTTTGATGGATACGCCAATCATGGCTTCTCCGTCTTGGTCCACTACCGTACCTGTTGTTTTCACTTTCTGCTGCTGTACAGTGGTGATTTCGTGCTTTTCGTAAGTATCGGCTGCCGCTTGCTGAGGTGTTGCACACCATAGCATGATAGAAGCAGCGATTGCCATTTTCAGGCGATTTGTTTCTCGAAGCCGGATTAGGCTCGGAAACAGGTTAGTTTTTTCTGTCATACACTAAATTGTTCGGTTAAACATTCATTTGTTAATTCTTTTAAAGTTTGATTATACAGATGGAACTTTATTCCTCTGTATCATTTAGTTTTTTGTGTCTTTACTTTATCATAGGCATTTCTTAAAAATTATATTTTAGTTATTTAAAGGGGCATTTATCTTATCTTGTCTTGTCATGTTTTATAGTCGTGTATATATATTATTATAGTATCAGTATGACCACTATCTCAGTTCTAACTGAACTTAGATGGAGAGAATATATAAGATTGATTATCACACAAAATGTGATATAAAAGATAGATATATGTAAATGTATAATAGACAAATGACCAATTTGATAAAAAAATATCACAAAAAAAACAATAATATGAACGAAGAATCAATTTAAATTTTCTACCCGGAAAAATTTATTCTTTCATTTTTTACAAAAGCTACTTTAGCTATCAAAAATAAAATGGCAAATGCAGACCTATATTTTTCAATCTTTTATTAATATCTCTTGTTTCTTATTAATATTTGTTTTACTTTTGCCCAAAGTAAGGGCTTAAAGGCATAGTAGCATTCTATCGACAGTTGATGGGATTTTGAAAAAATGAATTTAGGACTAACAATATATAGGACAAAGCCTAAGTTCAGTTAGAACTTAGGCTATTTTTCTGCTGAAATTTTTATCATTGTTTTTATTATATATCATTTATAAGGGTTGTTGATCCTTTCAATGTGGTTTATCGTATTCTGAGAAATTAGATAATTCCGTTCTTTCCGCAAGTATCATTTTTGCAAAATTTATTCCGTATCCGTATCGGAGGCTTGTATCGGTCAGTTAACGTTTTTTTTCTATCTCCAAGCGGGGGCCTACTTATCAGAACGACAATTATGTCTTTGAGAAAAGAATGGCGATATATTTAAAGAATAGGGCTTGTTTTTTATCTGATATCTTGAAAATCAGCAAAATGGAGTGTGAGATTTCTGATATTGAAACGCTTGTTTTAACACCTTGTTAAAACAAGCGTTCTGCTAACAAATAACAAGTCTTTTACAAGCAGAAGGCTTGTTGTTTGCATATAGGAAAAAAGTAGTATGAAAACGGTATTAACAATGTTAATTGAGAAAAGATGCTAATCGGTGGGTTTTGTAGTATAGGATAAAAAGAAAGGCGACTCCGCAAGGAGCCGCCTTTCGATTATTTAAAGTTGTTAACTTTGTCTGATTAGAGTTTCGGACCAGCAGCAACCAACTTCTTACCAGCTTCGTTTCCAGTGAACTTAGCGAAGTTCTTGATGAAGCGACCGGCAAGGTCTTTTGCTTTTTCGTCCCACTGTGCAGGATCAGCGTAAGTATCGCGAGGATCAAGGATCTTCGGATCAACACCCGGAAGTTCTGTAGGAACAACAAAGTCGAAGAAAGGAATAACCTTAGTAGGAGCTTTGTCGATAGAACCGTCAAGGATAGCGTCGATGATACCACGAGTATCTTTGATAGAGATACGTTTGCCAGTACCATTCCAACCAGTGTTAACCAAGTATGCCTTAGCACCAGTTTTTTCCATCTTCTTCACCAGTTCTTCACCGTATTTAGTTGGGTGCAGTGACAAGAAAGCAGCACCGAAACAAGCCGAGAATGTCGGAGTCGGTTCAGTGATACCACGTTCTGTACCAGCCAATTTAGCTG
>OGXB01000647.1_pt1 | contig 24348 bp, 25 predicted proteins | sample 1576161 | NCBI WGS metagenome assembly OGXB01 (sample SAMEA3541474, study PRJEB24748) | human gut metagenome | biome: human gut; feature: human-associated habitat; material: faeces | place: China | collected 2012
GGAATTTTTCCCGATATATACTGTTTCGTCCTCTTCTCCATCCCCATCCCTGCCGCCATCTCCAAAACGTCCCCCATCCGCTCCGTTCCACATTCTGCGGCTGCATACCTGTTCCACGGGAATGCTGCTGACTCCTAATACGGAAAAGGGAAGACGCATCCTATATCTCATCACGATATGGACCATCTCATCCTCCCCTATGTCCGTCCCCTCAAATGATACGGCTTCCACCCACTCCCTGTTAATCTCTCCCAATATTCTGGCGGAAGCATAAGCTGCTGCCAAAACAGAGGTGGCTGTATCCTCTGCTCTTCCCACATCCACCTCTGCACCTCCTTCCTCTGCGCTACGGAAACAGTATTCCACATAGGCATACTGACTCAGCTCCTCCCCCACGGATTCCATTACAGCCTGTATCTGTCTCTGACGGTCCAGCATCTTCATAGGCATAATCAGACAGAAACAAAAGAACAGGAACAGGGACAGACTGAGAGCAGCCTCTACGGAGAGACTCCCCTGCATCTGGCAGGAGTTCCATGATAATGCCCTTTTTCCATGGAACAGTCGACAGCATTTACGTACTTGGAGAGGTGCGGTTGTATTTATTTTTGCTGTTTTTTTATATGGACAATACGGATTTGATTTTTTATTCTGCACCAGAAAAAAGGGCATCATCATGAACCTCCTTTCCCCATTCCTAAAAATTTACAGTTCCCGTCTTTATGGGCTTTTGTAGTCTTCCAGGTAGCTCCCGGCTACAGCCATACGCGTGTCATATGCGTAACCGTCTTCCCGTCCCCGGCTTTTCCACAATCCATTTGAAAAAAACACATGTTTTCCACTGACAAGAGCTTCTGCATCCACCGTACATACACAGTTTGCCAAAGAAAATCCTGGCTGCTTCACCGCAGTGACAATCTGCATTACATCCATCATCCGGTAAACCAGATCCGTGTCATAAGCGCCGAATATAAGTATCCGCAGATAGCCCTTATAATCAGCTCCGCTTCCATTTCCTCCTTCTTCATCAATCAGGCTTCCGCTCCTTCCCATCTCCAAAAGTCCGGCCAAATCCAGTTTCCAGTCGGATCCAGTCTTAAAGACCGGTACCCTTTTCCCTTCCAGAAGGTACCGCACATCCAGCAGAGCCTCTCCCAGAGCCCATACTGCCATGATAAAAAATGCCACCACTGATACAAGTGGCAAAATCCCGGTCCCTCCCACAATGGTCAGAGCCAGAGTACGCGCTTCCTGGCGTTTTCCGGCATCTGACAGAATATGTACCAGATTGAGTCCCTCTCTAAATGCAACCAGGCGCGCCGCCACACCGCTTAAATTGTCCCTGTCCTTTTCCTTTCCATGAATGATATATTCTAGCTCATAAAATTCCCCCTTCTGCATCTCTTTTTTAAACCCTTTAAAAAAACGAATATCATATTCTCCAATCAACAGGCGCTGTATCAGTGTCCTGACTCCGGTCAAAAAGCCGGTGCTCTTAGAATCTCCATCCTGATCTGTTTCCTTCCATCCACCGCCGTCTGTTTTCCTCTGGACGGACGGTGTGCCGGAAAGCCTGAGGGCTGTCCCAGAAACAACGGTTCCCTCCGGTAATACTAATTCCAGCATTTCTCTTCCTGCCATATTTCCTACTTGTTCCAGAAAACCTTCCTTTTCCTTATCCCGGACCCCGAATTCCACTCCCAGTGTAAGCATGCCGTACTGGGACCAGCGCGCCCTTACCGGCTGCCATAAGGCATCCTCGTCCAGCTCATCGTCCTCATCCTCCGGCTCCCAGCTGCTGATATACTCCATTACCGCCTCCGCCATATCAATCACATCCCTAATCCACAGTATCCTGTCCCGGCTCAGATTTGTCAGCGCCTCAACCTCCCTGCGGCGCTGTCCATCCTGGGCCGCATATGCCTCATACTGGCTGATTTCCTCCTCCAGGCCAGCCCTCACATCCTCACTCAGGTCACTGGCTTCTTCCAAAAAACGTTCTCTGCTGTCTGCCAATTTCTCATACAATTCATCGGCCCGCTTTTCATAGGAGTTTACCTGGCCCGGAAGCCGTTCCAGCTCCCGTATCAATTTATTGGCCTGGGATACAAATCCTCCCCCATCCAGCTGGTCCAGGCAGCCCTTCCCCTGTTCCCACCGTTCCCTCTGGGCCAGAAGTGTACTGTTGATTATCTCCAGCGCCTTTTCCACCTTTACAGCTTCCCTGGAATGGGCGGCATATAGTTCTGAAACGCGGTTAACACTGTTTCCCTCTTTCCAGACCTCCAACAGCTCTGATGCGCCGGCTTCATCCAGCTCGTCCCAATCTGCATCCAACAGACCATACTTCATATAATCCAGTATTTCCTGTTCAAAATATCTTCCGTCCCCCTGGGTAAGATCCGTCATATCTGTTATCCGAATCTGCTCCGCCTTCATGGGATACCAATTTTCAGCCTCCATATAGGGCCTCATAAATTCCCTGAACTCCTTCTCCAGTGTCTCTGCCTTGTCATACTCAAGCCCCAATATCCGGTACTTATTCCACAGTTCCCGGTGATACTGGGCCATAAGGGAGTCTGCGGATGAATCCACAGCCATCCGCAGATAGCATCTGGCGCCTGCTGTGCGGGCCGATTCCACAATCACACACAGCAGTGCGCAGACACTGAACAGTATCATTGCCAGAAATACCGTAATCTCACCTTTCCTGCACATTAATACACCTCTTTTGACTGGCTGTTTATCTCCTTAAAAATATTTTGGAGTAAGGTGGTTATCTGCTTTTTAAAGATAATGACCAAGCCTATAAGAACCACCAGTATTTTTACTATAGTTGGGAATTATACGATATTTAAAGGTTTTTTACAGTAAACAATTTGTCTACTCTGTTTTTAAACTTAGATTAGATTAAGAAATGGATTGATTTTTATGTATCAAAGATTTTTAATAAAGGCAAGTTCTTTTCGATTTACTGCCCTTTGAAGCTTTTCATTCTGGGTACTAAGATTTTTAACCTCTTCCTCCAATTTTTTGATTTTTCTATCTTTTAACGATAACTCTTGGTGCATAGCAGCGTCTAAAACAACTTTTCTAGGACTCACAAACCGCATTCCCTGTTGACGTTTCATGGCAGCGTCTAAGGCCATTCTGACCTCTTCATTCTTGTAGAAAAATGCCCTGGACAATTCTGTCCGCAGTACCAATTCAGCAACTGTTATCTTTTCAGCCTGTTGCTCCATATTTCCTATGGCCGCTATGGCGTTTGCTACCTTCTCCTTGCTTGAACGATGGTTTAGCTCTACCATGTGTTCATATTTTTTCATACCACTTCCCACCTCCTAATTATCTCTAAAAGAATTACGTCTAAGGCTTCCCTCATTTCACGGGTTTCCTGTTCCAGCACTGTATTGCTCATTTTACGATAATATTTTACAGAGCTGGTATTTGCATGTCCTAGAAGCCGTGAGATTGTATAGTCGTCTACATGCATTTCCGTCAGCTTCCTGCCATAAGTATGCCGATACAGATGTGTATTAAAACCAAACCGCTCTCCCTGATCATCACGCAAATCCTCTTTTGCAATCATAACCATAACTTGATATTGTATCATCGAATACTGAAAGGGTTCATTCGGGTTTTTATTGCTAGTAAAAATATAAGGTGTATCTCCATACCTACTCTTTGTATATTCGATTGATTTTAGAATAAGTTTTGCCACATCATCACTTATGGGCTTCTCATATTCGCTCGTTTTCACCGGATTGATTGTAATAATATAATTTCCATCTTCTCTCCGCAGGCATTTAGGGGACAATGTTAACGTATCTGAAATTCTGGTCCCCAACATCTGATGAATCATGAGTGCTCTGGCTATCTGAGGGTCCATTGTAACAATATGCCGGTTCAACCGAATCAACTCCGAATCAGAATATGATTTAAATAGAGCCTTCTTTCCACGGGGAATATCTCCGTCTAAAAACAAACCGTTCAATGCCGGATACTCCAATATCTTAGCTTCTATTTCTAAAATTGTCTTTAGTTGGCATAGTTCGCTGCGGAAACACCTTCTTTTCAAGTCCTCTGTATTAAGGTATATTAGGTATGCTTCCATATCAGCCCGTTGTAAATCCTTTAAATCCTGTATCTTAGGTCTGTGGTCTTTTAAAAATTTAGAAAAGCGGCGCACAGCGCTCAGTTCTGACAGCACCGTCTCCAGGCAATTATGCTTTAATTCCACATAAATAGCCTTTTTTATTTCCTCCCTGATTTGTACTTGAGTAATCTTCGTGAAGTTGAGTCTGCTGACGTTCCTGATTGGATTTGTTTTATAAATTTTCTGCTTTAACTGCCCCAAATCCCAAACATCTTTTTCATATTCCGGCCGCGGGTCCTGAGCGTCTAAGTATCTCAATATTTTTTTCAAATATAAGATAACCTCATTTTGGTTTATCTTATCCTTTTGATAAACAACCTGCGATGTTTTATGATATAGTTGATATCCATTTTTCAATAGCCAAGATTTTAAACGCTTTATCAATATCTCTGAATCTTTTTCCCGCAGACTGGTAAGTGTCCTCTCCCGTTCCTGAAGGAAACGACATAATATATTATATTGCCTAAAATCCTCCCGCATACTTGACAGCTTTATTTGATTTCCCCTGGATATGATGAATGGCCGTAGTTCCATTCTTAGGCCCTCTGTCGGCAGCTTTTCAAGGTTAAAATGCCAATCATCTCCCATGTATTTATTCGCGATCTGCTCCTCAGTTGCGTTTTGGAAGCATGGCATGTCTCTAATATAAATTTTAAGTTCTGGCCGGTTTTCCATGGTATCCTCCTTTCTTTAAGCTGGCAGCCAAATTGTTTTCGGGGTTACTAAAATATTCTTCATTAGCATTTCTGACCTTTGTCGGCATGTAGTCAAGGTACTGTAATGTCATCTGTTCGTTTTCATGTCCCAGGTAATCACGAGCCGTCTGGATGGAAGCCCCATGAGCATATAAAAAGGTTGCCACGGTGTGTCGGTAATCATGAGACTTGAATTCGTATTCATCACAGCTAATTCCGATTGCATTCAACTGATTTATCATCTGCTTATTAAATGTACCCGTATGATAAGCATGTCCCTTAGCACTCTTAAAAATAAATTCGTTAGGTCCTATATGATTACGCTTAATATAATCTGTCATAACACGATACAGAACTGATGGTATGGGAATTGCCTTTTCTGACCTCATTTTATACTGGTATACTTTCACCCACCCAGCATTGTTATTCCAATAATATGCATTTCCCCTCAATGTGCATACCTCATTAATACGAAGCCCCAAACACCATAAATTCAAAAACATCAAACGCAATGCCATTGGAAAATGATACAGGTTTTGCAAAATCATCTTGACTGTATCCTCTGGCACACAACGGTCATGGTGAATGGGAAATGTTTTTTTCAGGTAATATTCAATCAGAAACGGGATATCAGATATCCACCCCCTTATTTTCAGAAACCGGAAAAACTGATAGATACAAATCATCTTTACATTGTAAGTCTCCGGTAACAATTCTTCTTCATCTAACCCACGAAAATAATGCTCCATATCCTCCGCAGTTAAATCTATTACCCTCTTACCGGATTCCTCTATGGCCTTAACAAACTGGACTACAAAATAATATTTGTGCCGGATATCGGATAGAGCCCTGTCAGTCAAACCGATTTGATATTGAATATAATCCTGTACGAGCCTTCGATTCTCCTTATTTGTTATCCCGTAGAATCTCAGCCGTAGTATCGGATTGCTTGGGTTCATACGCTCTTCTGGCAAATGAAAGCGTTCCGTATACCATACATTTGCCCTCCAGTTCGTTTCCTTTGCGTCCAGAAACAGGCGCTTTCGTATATTATCCACAATCTGCATGGCTGTATCTACATTTACCACCTTTTTTGCCACGATGTTGCGGAATGCCTCAACCTGGTAGAGTTCCAGTTGTTCTATGTCTTCAATACCACTCTCCACACAGAATTCATAAAACCATTTTAGCGGAAGTAAGAATCGTACTCTCCGCATGTTGCACGCCGGCTCATTATTTATAACATACATCAGCATATGAAAAATCTGCTTTTTCAATATGTACGGTGCCTCGATACTAAAATCCCATACAAGCTCATGCTTATCTCTTGTATAGTAAAAGGAGTTCGCTATCTCATAATCTGGATAGTATAGCAGGAATAGCTTCTGCTCTTTAAAATCCAACAACCTTTTTGGAATCACATGCAGGCTTTCATGCCGTTTGATATCCTGGAGTTTAACACGGTCCATGCCTTTCACATATGTCAGTAAATTCTGTTCCGGCATTTTGAGGGTTCGTTCATACTGATCTCTTAACTCATAACTTATTTCTGAAACAGACTTTACCTGATTGCGTATCAGAAATTCAATCAACTTATTGCGTATCGGCCGCTCTAAACCACATTCCATAATATCCTTTATTAGTCCTTGATACTGAACCGTCAAATCATACGTCTTGAGTTTCTTAATCGCATTCTTACATAAGCTTCTTTTGGCCCTGGCCCGGATACCACACAGATCCAAATACTCCTCAAAACATGGCAGAATGTTTTCCCCTATCTCGGCAGTATTATAAATTTCTTGCCGGACCAAAAATTCCTCTAAGATGATTTTGACGTCTTCCCGAATCGTTGGGCAGCTGCTTATCAGGTTCTGTAGCGGTTGAAACGCTTGGTCTTCGTCTTCCTGCTGTAAAGCAATCGGTATCATATTATCACCTCCCCACGCTTATAGCAGTTCATCTACCATGTATAGGTGACGATTTTTCTCATAATACTCCTCACTTGCTTCAACCAATTCATTGGTTTCGATATTTAGATAGTTTATTGTAGTCTCCAAATTGCGGTGCCCAAGAGCCTTGCTGATAAGCGGAACGTCCCAGCCACTTTTACGTCTCTGATTCGCAAAATAATGACGCAGCATGTGGGGAGTTGCCTCAATCCCGGTTTTTTTCTCTAACCTGCCCAGCATAGCATAAACAGTATTTACATTTAATGGCTTACCTGCAGAACGGCCTGCTATATTGACAAACAAATAGTCTGTATTTTTCAGCAATTCTCTATACTCCGATAAATAATAAAGCAGTATTTCAAAGGTATCTGTGGAGACCAGCGCACTTCGATATTCAGCGTTTTTTGCTCTTGCTCCATTTTCATTATCTTCCCGGAAGTATACACTTATAAGCCGTTTCTCATAATCAATATCCTTGGTATAATTAATTCCCAGCATTTCTCCAATACGAAACCCGGTCTCCGCTAATAATAAAAGCATTACCAGGTCCCTGTAATTGGTACAGGCCTTTAATAACTCCAAGAGCTGATTTTGCGCAATGCTCCTACCAGTATGCCTTTCACCTTTCAGGAACCCATCAAATACCCTCCGCTTCTTAGTCCGTTTAACGCCGGCGCTGTTTACGAAGGTAGCGGTTTGCTCTTTAAATATCTTTAACTCGCTAAACTGCTCTCTGTACATTCCTAAAAACTGATAATATCCAAAGACATCTTTTAAGTAAGTATTGCAGGTATTATTGCTTGGCGCTTTCTGTAACTCTTTTGAAAGATGTTTACCGTCTTTTATCCATTGTAAAAAATCAGCAAAATGCTCATACTGTTTATCAAACTTCAGGCTAAATACCGCCTCTGTATCCACCCCCTCTTCATCACAAAAATTCAAATAATAGGAAAGCGAAAATGCCATTCTTCTTCTCGTATATGGTGATCTTCGCACCCGCATTTTATGATTAAGATATTTTGTAGGCATAACCACAATTTGACTATCTTCACTATGACGAATTGAAAAGTAAATTGCTCCCCTGTCTTCTATCTTGTCCACATAATACGGTTTCAAGTGCTGCCCTCCTTTCTGTGACCTGATTACAGTATATACTTTATTGTGTTTTATGTCAATACTATTTTATTGATTTATAAATCAACAAAATAGTATGATGTATTCCCCTGGCAAACTCTGATATTTACAGAAACATTGACGTTTTCTTGCCACCATGCTATAGTTTTGACAGGTGATTAATATGACAACTAGCTTTGACAAAGCGGAATTCGCTTCTCTATTAAAAAAGGCAATCGGTACACGAAAACAGGCGGAATTTGCTGAAACAGCCGGAATAAGCAAAGAACATTTATCCCGCTTCATAAACCAAAGGCTGGACGCAGCTCCGTCCGCAGAGACCTTAAACCGTATTGCACAGCAGACCAATACTGTGTCTATTTCTGATCTCTATGCCGCTGCCGGCTACATCATGGACGAATTCAGCGAGGATAATATTTCTTCAAAGGAGGCCCGTGCCATTAAATTAATCAATGCGACTCTGGTATCCGCATTGACAAAATTTAAAGCTGCATGGACTATAGATTATAATTTCAAAGGGGAAGGACGTCATTTATCTATTTGTTTTGAAAATGCGCCGCTCCATCATTGGCATTTCCACTATATGGAACACAATATAGATTCATCTATCCAACAGCACCTGCAGAAAAGTTATTTAAACCTCATTTTTAAGGACTTTGAGCCTCAGGATAAATATTCCTTCGTGACATCATCGCCCAGTGAATACGAGGCCTACAGACAGAAACCGCCAAAAAACCTACAGTTAAACATCTCTGTTATTTTGGTAAAAAACGATACTTTAAGTATTGTGGAGGAAACCTTGCTGCAGAGTAATCATGCTTTGCCAAAAGAAGAGTTAATGGAATTTACTTTTTAAATACGGTCTCCTCTAAAATAAGAATATGTAAAAGCCGGACATTGATCTGTCCGGCTTTAAATCTATAAAATCAATCCTATTTGTTTTGTATACCGCTCTTTTCAGAGTTTCCCCCAGCCGGGTAACATATACTGGGCCAGCAAGCCCTCACTGCACCTTTGTCATGCCTATCCAGACACAATCTGCAAGCAGCCACTCTCCATAAATACTTATCGCTGAAATATGGGCGTTGTTTTATCTCATTTTTCCCCTGTTGCTACACAGGCAGGCCAAAACCTCTGCTCACATTCTTCACAGGCAACGGATCTCCGCAGAATGCTCATGGCACGAAATGGGTTTTCACCACCCTCCAGTCCGTCAATTCCGGCCCTGGAAGGCGAAAATAAAATCAATCGTATATGCATGTCCTATTAAGTTCCTGCCGGCCTTTTATTGACCTGCAATTATATAATAAGACATATGGCCCGATAATTTAACGGCGAAAACCGGACGGTAGGGCGGTGTATTTTGGTAACTACACTTTTTACCTGATAATAAAAAACTTTCTACTTTTGTTTAGTAGTAAAACATAAATACTCTTTGGTTTGTCCTTATTCAACCACATACCGTCAACAGCTCATAAATTCCACTGCTGAATAAAATTACCCATTTAGCTCATCTTACAATCATTGTTGTAGATCCAGATTAAATGCTGAGTCTAACTCTCTGACAAACGGGAATCTATGCTCTTAATGCTGTTATCAGCGAAGCAACTTATTTACTAATTCGCCTTAAAAAACGTATTATCCTCTTTGCCTTCCAGTGAATATAGTTCCACATGGTTTTTCATTTACTTGTATAGATATTTTTGCAGTTACATTTATAACTTTGCGATTATTATAGAGGAATTCTCTAAGTTCATCTTCATCAAAATCTATCGGAAGTCCATTCAAAATGGGATAATAGTATTTTCTTGTTTCCCTGTCATATTCTACATTTTCTTCTTTTATGCTCGGAGAATGGATTGAAACACTAACGTCATGCAGACACACCCGTATAGAATCTCTTTTCAACGCAATACCCTCTTGTAAAATAGTTGTGTAGATAGTCTCATAATCTTCTAAAAATCTTTTGTACTCAGCACTAATTCTATAATCTCTATTTTTCAAAATATATTGTGAACCAAGAAGTAAATGTAAATTATTCGCTGCTAAGTATTCCATAAATTCTTTGTCATCAGCAAAATCGTCAAATCTCCTTTTAAATTCAACAACTCCCCTTTGACATAAAAATCTTGCAAAACCAAACAAGAACATTCCATCCATGTGCGAATAATATCCATTCATACTGTTTTTTGTTCCCATCGTGCTAGTATAATCCGTTAAGTTTAATAAATTAACATCTATGATTCCATTCTTTTCATCACTCCTAACTAGGATTGGAGCAAATTTTTCTTTTATACTCTTAATGGCATCATTTTTAATTTTTTCACATATCTCTTCTTCATTTATTTCGGATTCATAGTTTTTTTGTGCCTCTTTTGCTAATCTAATGTATCTTTCCTTATGCTTCTTCTTAACCATTTTTTCAAAGTCGTCATACATTAAACCCACTTCTTTATTTATTTGTTCCTCAGATTTGTCACCTGTATATATCATTCTGAATAATTTGCTAAGCATTTCCTTTGTATTATCTTCATTTCCATCTGAAACGTATCTAAATGCTCGCATATCATCAATGTTTCTCTCCATTAAATCTGGCAAAAGAAATTCGTGTGACATAAATAAAATAAGAAACAAATAAAAATCTGATATTACAGGCTCCATAATCATAGCTTTTGCAACTCCATATCGAGAGAACAACTCAAATCTATTTACAATTCCATACATTTGGTCATGAATGTCTAAATCCAACCATTCTGCGTTCTCTGACAACATATTAAGAAAGTTCAAAAAAGCCCCCTTCACATCTCTGTCATTCCAGATACTCAATGCTGATTGTCTAATGTCCTCTGGAACGCAATCATCGCTTTCTCTTACTGCTAAATAATAGACGTAACAATGAACAACCAGATATAATAGTGCTTGATATTTATTGTCTAAACTAACAGTGTTTCTCATTCCGGTAAGATATAAGCCCATCTTTACAATGTTTTCTTGTCCATTTACTATCATTCCATAGCAATAGCAAAAATAGGTATTTACTTTAGCCTTTAAAAAGTCTTCTGCTCTTTCTTTTGGAATGTTATAGGTAGAAAAAAGACTCCATCTGTTTAATACGTTTGCCCAAACATGCTGATTAATTATATTATTTTTACTATTTTGTTTTCCCAAATAATATCCTATGTATTTAGCAAACGAATTTAATTCACTGATTTCACTTTGGTAATCATATTTATATCTTTTAAATTTTGTTTTGTCCTCGTTATTGTAAACCCCCTCTTTCTCTTTGTCGTATCTAAGCCATATCGCAGCTCTTTGTACTGAATCAGCTAAGTTATCAAACTTAAGTCTCTTTTCTACATCTTCTACACTCATTTCATCCATATTTTGTATTAGTTCACTACAGATTTCTGTAAAAAGTGGGAACTCACTTTTATATTGATTTAGTATCGGTCTTTTTTCTATAATGCAATTATAAATAACACTCCATAATATGTCATATGCTTCCTGCACAAATTCAAGCCCTTTTTCCTTTAATACTTTTTTCTCCGATCCTAAAAGACAATATGATATACTATAGCATTGTTGTTCTATAGACGCTAAAGCTTCGTCAGTTCTATAAGTCCATAATGCAGACATACATTTTTTAAAGATTTCAAGGGACTTTTCATAACTCTGTTTATCCTGTGAATCAACTACCTTTATCCAGTCCAAAACGAAATTTTGATATATACTTAATTTCTTCTCATACTCTATATTACCTTCTAACATATAGTTGACATATAATTCTATTTCTTGATTTTGCTTATTTCTTCCCTCAAAGGCTGAGTACATCTCTAGTATTGATATTAATATTGCAATTAATGTCGCTATAAACAAATAAAAAACAATATTATAAAAGCCCAGAGAATGGAATATCACACCTGCCAAACACAATCCCAATGAAACAACAATAAGTACTTTTTGCGTTAGTTTCCATGGTTTTATGTTCAAATAGAAATCACTTATAGATACTCCCATACAAGAATCAGAAATATTTCCTGTAATTAATGCAATAATTGTAAATATCAAAGTTCCAACTGTTGCCTGTATCTGCAGAATAGTTAAGGAAAGTGATTCTATATCATCAATTTGAATTAAAATATTTTTTTCAACAAGAACATTCCAATCACAAATTGCTCCTATTATAATAAACATAATCATTCCAATTATGCCTATTAGTTCTCTTGTATTATATACTTTCTGTATTCTTTTCCATTCCTCCATTGGTATTGAACCTTCCTTTTACAATTCGTATATTTACCCACAATATGTATGTTCCTCTTAGGGATTGTGATTGTTTGACTCTTCTATAATCAGTTTATGATTGCCCTTTTTGAAATTGTCATAAGACATTAAACTAATTTTTGCTTTTTTGATGTCCCTATTATCTCCGCACAACAAAATATCATCTTCCAATTTATAAAATATGTATATGTGCCTACCGCCTTTTCCATAAAAATACACTTTACTTGGACCATCTTCAAAAAAGCTCGCTGAAATCACCATCGAAAACGATGTTGCTGATGCTGCTATCAGACAGACCAAAATACCTCTCCACAGTCCCTGCGTATTGTAGTAAGTAAGCTTTCCTATTTCTGCACCAATAAGGAATTCACTTACAAATAGCATTTCCTTCATATAGTTATGATACTTCCACTTTTTATCTGTTTTTTTGTATTTACACCAAATAAAATGTATAAACTTATAAATAGAATAAATCATAATCAAGAATAAAGCGGCGATGAATCCCAACGCTAGAAACAAATCAATCACATCATCCCGGACCAACATTAAGATTATATTTACCAGCCCCATGACCATTATAACCATGAATAAATCCATGAGTTTCAAGTTGGTCCGTTGCTTTCGGTCCATAAATACCTTTTCAACCTCGTTCATGTTCTGAGCATTAATGACCTTAAACATAAACCTTAGAACTACTATTGCAAATCCTCCGATAGCCGTGATAACTGGGATCGCCTTTCCTACACTGTCCTGGCCAAGAAACGTTATAAGTTTACTGATTTCCGGCATACGCTCCTCTCCTCACATAAAATTAATAAATATAGGACCAATTCTTTTATGGGAATTGTGTCTTTCACCATTAAACCACTGATTGACCGCATAGCAAAGGCCGGTCCCTCTTATAATTCTTCTCCTACAATTATAACAGAATAATATGCAATTGCCATCTTTTACCGCTGCCTGATTTTCTGGCGATACGCATAGTCTATTAATTCTAATCTTTCTTGAGAGACTTATTTTGATAAAAGGGTTCCTCAATTCACAAAATAATTTCATAACCACATACAGTTCATAGCCCTCTGGTTTGAAAGGAGACCAGAAATCCGGCCCCTTTCAATTACCATGTTATCCCGCCGATATGTTACTGCCTGTATACGAGGTAACGGTTAGAAGAGCTGCCGCAAACATTCCAGAGCCGCTTTTACCAGGCGATAGGCAAATTCCCGTTCTGCCTTTGTTTTCCCTTTAAACAGCCATTCAAACGAATCTATCTGGGAATCATCTCTTGGCTCTCTCCCAAACAAAAGATAATCGGTACTTGTACTTAGAATCTGAGCAATCTCCATAAGCTTGTCAATGGAGCACCCTGTTTCTCCCCGTTCTATGCGTTGTAACTGGCGTTCAGTGGTATAATTCAGATATTCTGCCAATTGAAGCTGGGTCATATTCCGTTTTTTACGCAATATACGGATTCTCTGACCTACTTCCTTTTTATCTAAATATTGCATGATGTCCTCTATTGCTGTTTAATGCCATAATTTACGGCATTCTGCCATCATGCCTTCACGGTACAGGGAATTGAGAGCTTTATGTGCTTTACTGCCATAACGAACATAAATCCCGTCCTCATTTGAAGTTATTTCCTCTCGAATCAATTTTCCCTCTCCATCCCACAGCATACATAACACCGTGGTGCCGGAATCATATAATTCCTCTGGTGTCAGCAACACTACGCCATCTTTCGGTATCCCCCTATAGCGTGTCATATCCACGCCGCGTATGCTTCCCTCACGGAATAGAACAAATAATACGTCCCCACATAAAAGCATATCCAAAATTTCTTTTCTGTTCTCCTGCGCATTTACCTGCATTTAACTATCCTCCAATTTTAATTTTTCGGCCCTCTGCTTATTTTATGGCTGCTTAGGTTAAGCCCAGACTTATCTCCACAGCCTGATTTACCCGCTCAATATCAGCAGGCTGCAAATGGCCTATGTATGCTCTGATTCGCCTTCTATCAATTGTTCGTATCTGCTCCAATAGCACAATAGAATTCTGATCTAAGCCATAACAGAAAATCGGAACATGAGTAGGCATAGTATTTTTTCCTTTTCGACTGGTTATAGCCGCCACTATCGTTGTCTCGCTATAATAATTTCCAATATCATTTTGGATTACAAGAACCGGCCTTAAACCTCCCTGTTCGCTTCCAATTACCGGACTGAGATCCGCATAATAAATGTCTCCTTTATAAATTCTCAAAATGATTCCTCCTAAAATAGTTCCAAACCTCTTGCCTGGATAAATCCTCCTCTACTTAATAAGGCAATTTGAAAAGCTTTGAGCAACCATATAAATGTAAATTCAATAATAAAAATTTCCATAATCATGAGATATCATATATTCTAAAAAAATGTTGCCCCTCAAAATTTGAAGGGCAACACATTTCAGACTATCTTAGGATATCTCCCAGTCTTTTTAATATTTTCTGCTTTCTCTTATTGATTGCCTGCCGGGATACTCCTAAAATTTCCGCAACCTCTTTTTCTGTGTACTCATAAAAATATAATTGTCCTATCAACCACCTTTCGTCATCGTCCAGCTGCTTCAGGGCCTCATATAGCTGGTTTAGGCGCTCTTTTTCTACCATCTGGTAGTCCAGGGAACTCACTGATAAACCTACAAAATGAATGAGATTTCCTTGTTCTTGCAGTAACTCAAAGGAAATCTCACGCTTCTTACCTCTTTTATCTAAGTATTTTTCATGATTACATTCTTCATAATATGCGCAATATACCTCATGAGAAACAGCCACCTGTTCCCCCTGCACATAAATATAGTATTCTTTTTTCGTGTCTCCCACGCATTATCCTCCAATTCGTATAAATTGCGAAATGAAAAACAAATGACGTGGCGGTCCACGAATATAGGGTTGCTCAAAAGGTGCAAATCGGTTTATGCCATTAAAAAAGCACAATGCCCCATCACATTGTGCCTCTTCACCCCAACCCTTTAAATGGCTAAAGTAATATTTATGTAGTTGTTTATGTAAAAAATCTTTTTTATAAGCTAAAATTCACCTCTAACTCCTCTTATAACCCAAGAGTTCTTTGCTGACAAATGGTACTCTCCAATACCATCAGCAATTCTAAAACGCTTCTAAACATCATCGTATAATTTTTCTTCAACCACCGGATCTCCCCTTGCCAGCTGGAATTACACCGGTATCTGATATGTATTAAAAAGAACAATCCAGTGTTTCCATTTATCATCAGGGGGTCTTCATAAAACTCCCATTGCTTTTCAGGAGCGTCTTTATCATCACCATATCTGCATTTACGCGAATCTCCCCAACCTTTTCTACATCTGGTCGTCGCCTGTGGAACTTTGATTTGCTCCAACATCAATTCCAATTTGTATATAAATTCCGAAATACTGTTAAATGCCTGGCTTTCCCGCGCATATAAATGCCGAAACTCTCCCTCTACAGATTTTTCGTGGCACTCTAAACGCATTACGATATATGTATCTGTGAATGGAAAATACCAGTCTTCTGCATTTTTTTGTTGAGTATCAGTTAGTATCATGGGGCCCCTCCCTCTTTATCCTATGTTTTTTAACCCAAGCCAATATAGTTGTGGGCTTTGTAGTAATAAGATAGAAAATTCCAAAAAAAGGTTCCCTAAAACCAGGATTTTAAATTTTCGTAATCGCTTTTAACCGGGAACCTTTTTACCTAGAACTGTATCTTAATAACAAATAAAAATCCGAATTAATCATTACAAAGAAAACAAAAGAGGTGTTATATGGATAAAACTATTTTTTGTACTTCTGCAACCAACTTAGAAGCTTTTTTAGGAGATTATCCGAATGAGCGAAGCCACATGGGTGCAGACATTCCGGTGTTTGTTTACCGTCTGTTTCAATATTCCCTCAAGGAAGAACTAATTTCACGTTATGGAAAAGAAACGGCAATTGACCTTTTCCGAGCCGGCGGCCGGACTGCCGGCGTCTATTTTGCCAGACACCATCTGGATTTAGCACTTCCTCTGGGACAATTCACAGCAATGCTCCAACAAAAATTAGAGGAATTTAAGATTGGAATTTTACGGATTGAAACATTTGACGAGAATACCGGTCAAATTATTTTAACCGTTTCGGAAGACGCAGACTGTTCCGGCCTCCCGATTATGGGGGAAGCCGTATGCAACTTTGATGAGGGATTTATTTCCGGGATTCTTTCCCTGTATACCAACAAAAATTATGTAGCCACTGAAATCAACTGCTGGGCATTAGGTGATCGTATTTGCCGTTTTGACGCTCATATCGTAGAGTGAGGAGATTATGACTGATACAAAAGAACTCTTAGAATATTTAAAAGCAATCATGTTTAATCCAAGTGATATCCCATTGGAAGAGCCTGATTTAGACGCCTCCACCCCAACGCTTTATCAGCTGGGAGAAGGGCTGGTCCATCTTGCAAAGTCCATTGAATGTTTTAATTCCTATGCGAATGAGCTATCCATTGGCAATTTGTCCGTTGAATTTCCACCCAAAGAAAACTTATTCTGTGCACCATTAAAAAACTTACATGCTAACTTGAACCACCTTACCTGGCAGGCTCAACAAATCGCAGGCGGTGACTATTCTCAACACATTGATTACCTGGGGGATTTCTCCGTTGCTTTTAATCAAATGATTACGCAGCTGAAAGACCGGGAGGAACTGCTGAAAAGGTATGCTATGGAGAAAGAAACCCAGGCAGAACAGCTCTTAGGCTATAACGAACTCCTGATTAATCTGATGAATGGACGTAAAGAATGGATTTTTGTATTCAATCCGGATAGCAAAGAGCTATTATATTGCAATAAAATTCCCTATCTGTTGGGGAAAAATGATTATTCGAATGTGACCGCACAGCCACAGATCCAATATTTTTTTGAGATAATCGAAAATGCTGGGAAGTCAATCGGTTCCCAAGAAATCTATGAGCCTCGCAATAACTGCTCTTATTTTGTAAATTCCTTTCATCTGGAATGGAGGGGTACACCTGGGATTGCCTATATTGTGGAAGATATTACAAAAGAGCGGGAAGATGAAAAGCGCCTGTCCGATCTGGCCTATAAGGATACCTTTACTGGTATTTTTAACCGGAGATACCTGTTGGAAAATATGGAACGGCTCTTAAAAATTGGAGCAACCTTTTCATTCTGTTATCTCGACATCAACCATCTGAAAATGGTGAACGATACTTATGGCCATGCAGAAGGTGACAAATATATCATGTCCATCGTAAACCTGATAAAAGATGGAATACGGGAAACAGACATCTTTGCCCGAATCGGTGGGGACGAATTTGTGGTTCTGCTTTTGAAATGCCCTAAGGACCAGGCTGATAAAAAAATGGGGCGGTTATATGATACTGCCACTCAGCTATCCCATTCCGCTCTTCCTTACGATGTAAGCTTCAGCTATGGAATTATAGAGGTTCCTTCAGGCTGTGATGAGCTGACTGCTGATTCCATTATAAATTCTGCTGACTCAATCATGTATAAGTTCAAAGAAAACTCAAAACAGTGAGAGAAAGGAACGATATGGGTTATTTAATCACGAAAGATAAATTGCAGCCACTCTATCTGTGGCCGCTCTGCATTATGTTCTACTTATTTTTATCCACCCCAGTAATTACGGCCCAAGCTGCTACGTTTCCGGTATTGCCGGAAGATTCCAGTACCTATACCCATAAGACTGCAAACTACAATCCGGAATACGAATACTGCCTCTATCAAGCCTATTCCTCTCTCCCATCATTGGGACACGACGCAGCCCAAGTCAAAGTACCAGGATTCATAGGAACGGAAGAAGAGGCCAGGGCATTCAGCAAATACATATATCAATACTATGACTATACCGGTCGGTTGAATATCTCCTGTTCCGAAATTGCTTCCGGAAGTCAATTATATAATTTACATATCCATTTTGATGATCCACAGCTAATTTATAATATGCATATGGAAACGGAACAGAAATTACTTAATTTCAGCAAAACTCTTAATGGCTTATCTGATCGGGACAAAATTGTGAAGGCGAATGACTGGATAGCTTCAAACGCAGTTTATGATGAATCCTTAAATAAGACAAGCTGTTATTCCAATGTTATTGAAGGAACCTCTACCTGTAACGGCTATACAAGAGCGTTCTATGCCATCTGTTGCTATTCAGGCATTAAATGTGAGAACATACGGGGATATGTCGATAATAAACTTCACATCTGGAATAAGGTTTACACAGACGGGTCATGGCAATATGTCGATGTAACATGGAACAGCATGTCCCATACAAATTTCTGGCTCCTTGTATCGAAAGATGAAATAGATGTAGACCATTTTGCCTCTTAATAAAGCTCCTATAACACGGAAAAAGTCCGGGCGTTAATTTTCCCAAACGCTTCGGACTTTTTCCATAGGACTTTTTCATCTAATTAAACAACTGGAAGATTCAGACAGACATCACAAAAAGCGCCGTCCGCAACTATCCTACTTTCCATCAGAAAGTTCAATATCCTCCGGAGCCGTAACATAGATAGAATTAGATACGGATAGTATGTTTCCATTCAGTCCATAGACAGCTCCCGATATAAAATCTATGATTCTGCATTTCTGATCGTTTGAAGCATTCTCCATGTTCATAACGACTACATTTCCGGCCAGCAGCTGGTCGCATATCTCTTTAGAATCCTCAACAGATTCTGCTCGAATTAGAACTACCTGCATGTTCTCGTCTTCCTCCGGCTGGTCATTCCTCCTAAAATGATTCAAAAGGGTAAAACGTTCATCACGCTCGTCTTCTTCAAAGTCTTCAAGCTCATCATCATAGTCATCTCGGTAATTCATCTGCATTCTATCAATAACATGCTGAACCAAGCCCATACCCCTAATCTCCTATCTCTCCCATTTTTTATTCACCATTAATTCTGTTTGCTTACTATAAGGTATCCTATTATGAATACATTCCTATAAGACTGCACTGAAAAAGCAAATATGTTTTCCCAGTATTCTCCCCACTTAAAGATCTAACGCTTCCAAGTATGTCTCAATTTTCTTTAAAAGCCCCTGTGACCACGGAGCCTGTAAAAGTTCTATCTTTGAAACCAGGGAACACTGTACGGCCTCCGCTACGATTTCACATACCGTTTTTTCTCCAAGATTTCTTATCATCATAAGGCCCTTATCACTGCTTCCGCACAAAATTTTACTCCTTAGCTTCCCACAAGTATCAACATTTGCACGGAGCAACCCATTATGCCCTCTCGCACTTAATGCCATAGAGTCAATCCGCATTGAACAAATACTCTTAAATTTGCTCGTCCATGTCGCATACTCTTCCGGGCTTATGAGGCCTATCTTTAGGAACGTACTTTGTCCCATCAGTATCTCTTCACTCTCTTTTATACTAAATTGGCCTTGTTTAAGCTTTTCGTAGGCCGCTTCAAAGTAAATTTCTATCTCACGATTCATATAACCCCCAAAGTCACTCTTCCACCGCTATCAAATATGTTCTGGCGTCATTTACTTCATAGCTGCATGTGACGAATGTATAAATTGACTTGACCGGCTTGTCTGGAATTTCTGCATATGGACATTTCTCTATAAGTTTTGTAACAAATTCCTGATATTCTTCTTGGCTATCAAATTCAGTTTTTCGTATGTCTGCGTCCGCTTTCCCGTAATAACAGGAAATGGCCTTTAAGTTTATCTTCCTGCCTGATGTATATATCTGAAAATTTTTGTGCTCCTCAAAAAAATCCGGCTCCTTGAATCGAATTAAATCTCGAAACATCGTACCATTCTTCATGTTATGTCCGTAAATTATATTATTTCTCCCTGTCATATCAGGTTCACTTTCATAGTCAAGAAAAATACTCCCTGCCACATTGTCTTCCCCATTAAAGCCGGTGTGCAAATACTTATCATTATCTGTCGATTGGACAATCGGATAATTGATTTTCGTTCCTGGGATAAAAAGCCAGCCAACCGTATCCGGGTTTGCTCCTATCAACTTACTAAAATCAGAATAGTCCGTCTCCGCTGCTACTGGTTCCTCTTGTTCCATTACTTTTTTCTCTGCTTCTACGGTAAATACAGGTGCAATATTATATCCACCAAGCTTGACCCGCTTATGGCACGCACCAATGATAAAGGCCTGGCTTATCGCCAATATAATAATCAGCAGCCTCTTTTGATTGTTTGTTGACATATATAAGATCCTGCCCCCCTTTCCGCTGTATCAGATACCAAGCCATCTATAAGGCAATACATTCATAATTAAAAGGAAAAGAGATAGGAATACCCTACCTCCTCCCCTCATTTACCGGTCTTTTCTGTTCCGGCTCTGTTTTTTCAAGTAATTCATCTGCTCCTGGTCCGCCTTTTCCCTCTCTGCGGCTGTAACAAGCACACTCTTCGAAACCATCAAGCATACATCAAACCAGGCTATTAAAAGACACAAACCGATAATCAATCCATACATGTTTTCACCTCAATTATTCAAAATGTACTTACTGTTTGCCGTTTCATAGGCGCTAAGGATTTGTTTTGCCTCATTCACACAAGGCAGTGCATTCCCCTCAGCCACCACAAATCCCATATGTCTCATGGATATTTCTCTTTTTCCCTGTGCCAGCTCCAGCCTGGCTAATCGCATAAGATATAAATTTTCCTGTAGAGGGTTATCCGCCGTGCTATAAAGCATAACCCAGCGTTCTCTCTGGCTGTTTATGCTCTCATGTTCACGGGAAGCCATTGCCTGTACTAAGCTGATTTGATGTTCAATCTCTTTATCAAAATAGTCCTCTTCCTTTACATTTGCCTTCCATTCATATAACTTCTCTTCGATTTGATGAAGCCCGATGAAGTCGTCATGTAAATCACGATAGTCCGCATAGCAGCCCAGCTTTTTTAATTCCCGATCTAAAGTAAACGTCTTAAAAGTCGCCTGTTCCAAATACCTTGCGCCCTCTTCTGCCTTCCCCTGAGCAAGAACCGCGGTTGCCAGCTCCAAAGAAATGGCAGCCCGCACCTTTCTCCTCTTATCAAGAACCAGAAGCCGGCTTAATACCTCTTGATATTTAACCGGGTCACAATCATAATATAAAATGGTAGATAGGCCTGTAAAGCTCTTTATATTGAAAAAACTTATCCCCTTCCATATGAAAAATAAACTCAATAAATATAATGGTGTTACCAGAACTCCCAATAAAAAGAAATTCACTATATCCATGAGGCAATAGAACAAAACCGCGACCAAACAAACCAGCAGCATACCCAGAATTCTCCTCACCCTGAGTTTCTGGAAATACTGCTTGACAATATTCTCTACACCTTCGTTATAATATACGCTGTGTTCCACTTCTCCACCTTCAGATATTGTTTGATACGATATAGCTCCAATACTCACGCTTAAATTCTCTGATTTACCTGGTCCTTTAATGTAGAGCCTGCACGAAATACGGGAACCCGTTTCGCCCCAATTGCCATTGTTTCGCCAGTTTTTGGATTTCTTCCTTGTCGCTCTGACCGTTCAGTAACCGTAAATGTTCCAAAACCAGTCAAACGAACCTCTCCGTTTTTCAATTCATTAGAGATGACATTAATCAATTCATTTAAGGCCCTCTCACTCTGGCGGAAGGTCAGGCCGGAATTCAAAGAGATTTTTTCAATCAGTTCCTTTTTATTCATTTTCTTTCTCCTCTTCTGTTGTTTTTTCTGCTATCAGATTATCAATTTTTTCTTTTGTTAAAATCTTTAACCTATCCCGGTTTGGAACAAACATAATATTGGGATATAGGTTATCTACAAATTCCATTTCACTACCGCTTCGGAGCAATATTCGCAAATCGGCATTACATTTTAAAGCCTTATCTGTAAGCGCGGAGCAAACCATACCGGGTAACCGATCTGCTACAATCATAAGGTCAAAACCTCCGGGAATAAATGACATTACCCGCAGTATCGTCTCCTGATCCTTAGCCAACATCATGCTGATTTTATATTCCTCTTCTGCTTCCAGATTAACTAAAAAATCTCTGAACTCCCATAATACCTCGTTGCTATTTCCCAGCACCCCAACATTAATCTCCACATCTCCAGTAGGTTTAAATCGCATATGCCATTCCTCTTCTATTCAGTAATTGACCCTCATAATTGCGACACGGCACTGACAGTTTACGGGTTATTCTTGTAGTGTATATTTTTGCGGGTCAAAATTATCACACAGCTTTGACATGGAATAATACTCCCCTGATTCGATTACGTCATTCACCATAACCGCCTCGTTATTTTTACTTGCTGCCTCATAGTCAGTGATTTCCGTAACCACAAGAAGATTTCCGTCCATTGCATACTCCATAATAATATAGCGGCTTCCCTGCGCTCCCTGCAGTTCTTCAATCCTTTGATCTAAAACTCCCGTCAGCTCCGTTAAGTAGTCTTCCCAGGCGACCAAATCATCAAAACTATATGTGTAATTCATGGTAGTCTTTGTCAGATAATCATTGTCCAACCCTTCTATAGTCCACTTCTCTTCCAACTGCCCACCATCACCAATTTCCGTTTCAGCAGTATACACTTTTTTAACCGGCTGCGGCTCCCGTACTGCCGCTTTACAGCCGCTAAGAAGCAACATACAGGCTATTGTGAACATTAATATTTTCCTCATCGTAACCTCCAATCTACATTCTTTTTAACTTCATAAAAGGTTTCCCACGTACCCTATTGCACCGCAGCAAATTCATTCCCTCCATTTTTTTATTTGTATGTAAGATAGAATAAACTACAAAAAGGTTCCCACATTTTAAAAAAAACAACCAATCATCTTATTTTGAGATCCCACCTAAGGTTGCATATAATTTCTTTTGATTGCAGAAAAGGAGCCAGATATAATCTGCCTCCTATTACTGTGTGATTCATTCTGACATACTACTAATCAGGTAAAATCACCGCTCTGTTCTTCCCACTATTTTTTGCCTGATACAGTGCGTTGTCCGCAATATCAATGCATTCATTTAGAGATCTATTCAATGTAGAGGCCACATGACATACTCCGACACTGACCGTAACCACGCCCTCTCTCCCATCTAAAATCGCCTCTCCTTCAGTTCTACGACAAGCCTCCTCCCCCAGCTCCTTTGCCGCCTGCAGATCTACAGAAAAAACAACCGCCATAAACTCTTCACCACCATAACGAATTACATATCCGTCAAAGACGCCTTTTAGCACACTGGCTATACGGCATAAACAAGAATCGCCCTGTGGGTGTCCATAAAAATCATTATATTTTTTAAAATTATCAATATCAATCATAAAGACAGCTGCCTGACTGGTAACTTTAATTGGATACTTCCACAATTCAGACAGACCGGCCTCAAGAAAACGCCGGTTTAATAAACCGGTAAGGGCGTCATGGTTGGCAATAATCTCAAGTTTTTCATTAATTTCAGCGTTCTTTTTCATATTCGATATAATCCAGTAAAAAATCATCCCTGTTAACAGCACAAACGCTAAAATGCAGATACTTAAAATAGGCCCCTTTGATATTGCAGAAAAAAGCGTTGACTGCGTCATAGCAGCAATCTCTTCCTCCCTGAGACCAGCAAGCAGTACCCAGTTTTCAGAAGGAATCGGTTTATAAATCACATAGCATAGACCCCCATTCCAATAATAGGTTCCAACTCCAGATTCCCCGTTAAGCCCCCGGTCTTCCAGTTCTAAAACTGAACGTGTCTCCTCATTTTCGCTCTCTTTTAGCAATTCCCTTGCATTATATTCTTCTTTCACCCAATCAATATGTTCCTGATCGCTGACTGCAATATCAGTCCCCCTTGAGTTAATGATATAGGATTCCCCGGAATCAACAAACCGGATACTTTCAATTAAATCGCAAAAATAGTAACCGTCCTTTTCAATACTTAATACGCCAACAATTTTTCCGGCCCGTTTGATTGGTGCCGAATAACAGATTACATACTCCTGTTCCTCATTATAATATGGCCCATAAACTGATATCGCTCCATGATATGCCTCTATAATATCCGGGCGGCTGCCAATATCCCTTTGGCGCCCATCGGAAGCAA
>OGXB01000651.1_pt1 | contig 24175 bp, 27 predicted proteins | sample 1576161 | NCBI WGS metagenome assembly OGXB01 (sample SAMEA3541474, study PRJEB24748) | human gut metagenome | biome: human gut; feature: human-associated habitat; material: faeces | place: China | collected 2012
TTCCCATTTCAATTTGAACTCTGGTTTTTTCTGATATGGAGCTGGTCAATACCGGTCGGTGCGTCCGAAATCCGTTGCAGCACAAGGATTCTCGCCGTTTCCAAAACTGCCGCCACCGACCACAGCAGACACGAAAGTACCAAGTACGAACAAGACTCGAAATCGTTTGATCCGCAAGGGTCCGTGGGTTCGAATCCCACTGTCTCCGCCATAATGTGGAGACAAAAAAGATGTGTCAAACCGATAGCCGGAGTGGCGGCATCGGAATGATCTTACCGTTCCTTCTTCCCGACACCGCTCTCGAAACAACGGTGTAATCAACGTCCATATGTCCCAAGGCATCCCGGTGTATTTCATTACCCGCCTCCAAATCCGATCTTTACAATCTGCATCTTCATCATTCCGTCACCGACTCTGGCGAGAAAACGGAAAAAGCCGCTGACGGATGGGTCACGCAGATCGTTGTAGCCCAGCATATAGCCCCGGCTGGTGACCTGCAAACGGCTATCCCACGCACTGATCTCTTGGGGAGCGTCCGAAACCACAAAATACGCACCCACATCCTTGATCTTCGCGCTCTTGAGCCATGTCTTGGCAATCATTTTCACTGCCGTCCGATTTGCAGCGTCAAACACCAGCACACCGCCGGGGAAGGCGTCTGCCATACCCTGCACAAGAGCTTTGACCTGCTCGGTCAGGAAGTAATAGAACACGCCGGAGGCAAAGAATACCGCACCGTTTGAAGCGTCGATTTGAGAAAACCATGCCGTATCGTTCAAATCGCATGGGATATTTTCCTCACGCCCCCCGGCGGGCAAAAGCTCGTCACGCACGGCGATCACATCGGGAAAGTCCAGATTGTAAATGTTACAGCTGCCGTTGTCGCAGCTTCTTCCAGTGCTGTCCAGTCCGCAGCCCAGATTGACCACCGCCGCATTGGGGTGAGATTTCAGATACTCCCGCACCTCAAAAGCAAGGTCATTCTGCCGCATGGCCACCTCCAGTGAACCGAAACGCTGCATCAGGCTGTGGGATTTTTTCTCCGCCTCAGAAAAATCGTAGTCAATCTCGTCAATCAGGCGAACCGCTGTTTCGTCCCGGTAAAGATTCGGGTATAGTTCTGAGCAGACCTTCCGCGCATACAACGGAATGATCAGCGTCTCCTGCACGGTGTTTTTCTCGATTTTATATTTCATATGTAACGCTCACTTTCTGATAAATGGCAGTTCCGGCATACAGTCACACTCGGCGATGTGGGTCAGCATTCCGGCGAACCCCTTCGGATCACGAATCTGATATTGCATGTGATCGTATCCCTCAAACACGGGATAATGGCCGCAGGAGTAGGCTTCCATCACTGCTTGACGGTATTTGAAATGCTCCTCTTTGCTGCCGAACTCAAAATAAGTATGCTCTTGCAGCTTCTCGGGAAGCGGCAGAAAGGGCTTGTCCTCCAGACTGTCCGCCATCTGGCGGCGCAAATTTGTATAGGTCAGATTTTCCCCTGCGGCTATAAAATACGGCTTTATGGAGTCATCGTAACACCACAGTATCTTTTTCAGCGTACCGCCCTTCGACCAATATAGGCTCTTGATGGTAAAATACAGAAACGGCGTCATGATACGGCGCGTGCCCTTTCCGATTTGGGCGAACTGCCCGCCGTCAAAGAAAGCGTGCTCCACGGGCAGCTTCGTCTGCGTCAGAAACGCCATGGCAAGGTCTGCACCGATGGAAGAAGCGACCACCATCGCCAGCCGCTCCACGCCCTGTCGATGCAGAAAGTCCTCCACCTGCCGTATTTCGTCCAGCTTGCTGACATATTTCTGTCCCTCGCAGCAAACGGTGGAGGTGGGCAAGATGCAGAAATATCGATCCTGCAAACACCTCGCAATCGGTTCGCTGCTCGATCCTGTCACACCCATTGCATGAAAGAACAGCACGGCAGGATTCCTCCTGTCGCCGTATGTTTGAAACAGCATTTCTATCGCCTCATATTTTCATAAAAAGCATCATAATCGCCGCCAGTGCTGCCGAAATGGCCGCCATGCCCACCGTGCCGAACAGCCACTTTTTGCCCTTCTCCTTGGCTGTAATGTAGGGTTTCAGGTCTTCCGTCCCCGGAATTTCCCATGCGCTCGTATGTCCTACCCAATAGCCGTCAACCCAAAATCGGTCTATGAGATTCATAACGGACAGTATGACCAGCAGCTGCCAAAAGCCCTGAACGAAGCCCTTTGCACCGTTGAGCGCATAGACGCAGGCCAGCACATAGGCAATGTAACCGGGAACGCATACCGCTTTGAAAATCAAAGCATTTCGCTTGATTTTTTTGTGTGTTGTAAGTCCCAGCGTTACGCACCTGTCCTGAACTTCAGGGCTGTAAAGATGCACCATGCCCACCGCACCCTTGCGAATACCGATGGTGCAAACCAAAATGAGCAGAACGCCAAGCCCGATGCCTTCCAAAATCACCTGTAAAATCATCATTTACTTCTTTATCCCAGCGCCACATCCAGCACCATCATCACGCTGAAGCCTACCGCAAAGAACACCGTTCCAAGATTCGAGTGCCGCCCCTGCGACATTTCCGGAATCAGCTCCTCTACCACCACATAGATCATCGCGCCGGCGGCAAACGACAGGGTGAACGGCATAATCGGGGCGATCAAGATAGCAAGCAGCGCGCCGAACACACCTGCCACGGGCTCCACCACGCCGGATAACCCACCGTATAAGAACGCTTTGCCCTTTGACACACCCTCTTTTTGCAGCGGAAGAGAAATGGCCGCCCCTTCGGGCACATTTTGCAGCGCCATGCCAAGGCTCAGCGCCATCGCGCCCGCCAGCGTAGCATACCCGCCCTCTGCCGCAGCGGCAAAGGAAAGGCCGACTGCTAGACCCTCCGGGATATTATGAAGCGTAACGGCCAGCACAAGCATTGTCGTGCGCTTAAGCGAGCTTTTCATACCCTCGGGCTTTTCCGCCCCCAAGTGCAGATGGGGCAGCAACCGGTCAAGCAAAAACAGGAACACGCCGCCGGCCAAAAATCCGGCTACAGCGGGCAGCCATTCGTTTTTTCCCTGCTCACGCGCCATATCGATTGCTGGTATTAAAAGCGACCAGACAGACGCAGCAATCATCACGCCGGCCGCAAAACCGAGGAACGCCTTATGCGTGTTGATAGACGCCTCTTTTTTCACAAAAAAGACCATTGCCGCTCCGGCAACCGTTGCCAAGAAGGTAAAGCTCGTGCCTAACAGGGCAAGAACAACGGGATGCTCCATAAAAACCCCTCCTCTAATCTCATTGGATTAGCAATATTCTTTACGATAAAAAGCATACCATACTTCCACATCAGCTGCAATCCCAATCAAAATAAAGCAGGAGCCGCTGCCAAAGCAATCGCAAAGCAGCGGCCCCTGTAAAAAGGAGTAGGATGAGAACAGAAAAAATCAAATGTTAGGAAACCTTCATACGAAGGCGGAGCTTATCGCTGATCATAGCGATAAATTCACTGTTTGTAGGCTTGCCACGCGAGTTCTGAATGGTATAGCCAAAGTAAGAGCTCAGTACATCCACATCGCCGCGATCCCATGCCACCTCAATGGCATGGCGAATTGCACGTTCCACGCGGGAAGGAGTGGTTTTAAAGGTTTTGGCAACAGTAGGATAGAGTAGCTTAGTAACAGAATTCATCATTTCACTGTCGTTAATCGAAAGGATGATCGCCTCTCGCAGGTATTGATAGCCCTTGATATGCGCAGGCACGCCAATTTGGTGCATAATTTCTGATACCACAACTTCCAAGTTGCCCTGCACATCGCTTGAAACCTTGCGTATGTTCTCCTGACCGGCTGTGTTCCAGCCGGTCAGCTGGGAAATCCGTTCTGCCAAGATGTCAAGATCAAAGGGTTTAAGAAAATAGTAATCTGCTCCGGCTGCCAAAACTTCCTGCTCAAACCGAACATTATCCACACTCGACGTTAGCATAATGAGCGGGCGTTTACTTAGCTTGAGCTCTGGCAACGCTTTCATCACGCCGAGTGCATCCACGTGAGGCATAAACATATCCATCAGCAGCACGTCCGGCGTGTGAATCGGCAGCCGTGAAATGACTTCTGAGCCATCCTTCGGCACAAGCGTTACCTCATAGCCATAGGAGCGCAGCACATTAGCGCAGGTCTGTCCATATTCGCTTCCTTCTTCTGCGAGCATTACTTTCATTGGTTTTTCCATGTTTTATCTACCTTCCTTTCAACTTCTACCATATATTAACAAGTTTGTATTCCAAAGTCAAGAGAAAACGCAAAAATAATTGGTAAAACATGGAAAACACTTATTGCCCGCATGTTTTGCGGTTTTAAAGGAGTTAGGAAGCCTGCTTTTCCTGCGTAGCCGCAACGTTTTCTGCGGTATGCAGCATGCTTTCCGCAAAAATGCCATAGCCTTGCAGCGGATTGTTGACAAACACATGTGTGACTGCGCCGACGAGCATCCCATTCTGGATAATTGGGCTGCCGCTCATCCCTTGCACGATACCGCCTGTTTTTTCGATCAGCGCTGAATCGGTCACTTCTACAATCATATTCTTAACCTGTGTGTCAGGCCCGGAATAAATTTTTGTAATTTCGACATCATAATACTGAGGCGCCTTTCCATCGACAGTGGAGATGATTTGCGCCGGGCCGGTTTTCACCTCCTGACGCAGCGCAACTGGAATTGCCTTCCCGGAGAGAGCATTTCCCGCATTCATCACACCATACACGCCCGTGTTGCCATTGACCGCAAGCGATCCCATCACGCGGTTGCCAAACACGCCGCATAATTCGCCGGCCGCGCCTTTTGTGCCTTTATAGCAGCCGTTAATATGCGCATCCACGATGTCACCCGCGAGCAAAGGCATTTCTTCCCCTGTATCCACATCGCAAATAGCGTGCCCAAGCCCGGCGAACACCCTACTTTCCGGCTCATAAAAGGTGAGTGTGCCAACGCCGGCAGAGCTGTCCCGAATCCAAAGCCCGGCGCGAAACTTGCCATCCGAAATGGAACAAGCCGGTTGGAACGTCACGTCTAATTCCTGTGCCCCCCGGCGGATGTGCAATTTGAGCGCATGGCCTGCGCAGCCTTTGAAAATCCGGGAAACATCTTCATTCCGGCTAACAGGCTGGCCGTCCATCGATACGATCACATCGCCTTCCTTCAACCCGGCCTCTTTTGCCGGATTAACACTGCCCTCTTTGGTTTCCACGGAATCCATTCCAACAATCACAACGCCGTTGGTGTAAAGCCGCAGGCCAAATGGTGTCCCACCCGGAATCACGTAGCTGCGCTGCGTTACCGTAACATGAGAATTCTTGACGGGAAAGAGATTCAGCAGCTTTACCTCAACATCATAGCCCTGCTCCTGAGTGGCCACATTGTTGCTCTGCAAATGCAGCTGTGCTTGAGAGGCCTCATCCTCCGCTCTGGCAACGCATAATTCCCCAACCCATGGTGAACGATCCTGCGCGACATATAATTCATCCGGCACTGTGCGCTCAGCAAAGCCAAGCATACCAAAAATCACTGCCGCACAGACAAAGCCCAGAAGGGTCAATGCTTTGAAAAATTTTCGCATTATCCACCTCCATAGCGCGGCAAAATTGAAACTGCCGCCCTATTAATTTGCCTTGTTTGCCACCGTTTATTTGCGGTAATTTGATGACTTTTCGGACGGAATTGGGGTGGAAAATAGGAAAAGCGATGTGCAGGCAACATCGCTGCTTGACCGGCGAAAAAATGGATCGAAATCGATCTCATAACGCCTTATCAGAATCATAATTTTGAAAATTACTACGTATTTCTGAATTAAATTATCGAGTTTTCGAATTTGTTGAAATTTTCCCATTATTGACACGCTCAACATGTCAAATTCAGTTGAATTATACCATATACTTGTTCCATTGGCAAGTTATAAATGTCAAAAGAAAATGAATGGAGTGAGTATGTCATGTTTAAAAACAAGCATATCGATGGAAAATGTAATCGTTGTGGGGAACAGATTGCGAAACTTCGAAAGCAATTACCCGACAAAACTTCACAGAGAATTCTGGCCGACCGGATGCAAGAAAAAGGAATTGACATGGATAAGAACGCGATACAACGAATTGAGCATGGAGACCGCTTTGTTACAGATATTGAACTAGCGGCTTTTGCGGATTTTTTTGGCGTTTCTTCAGATGTGCTGCTCGGTAAAAAAGAAGCGGATCAATAGAAATGCTTTCGTTAAAATCGACATATGAAAAGTGTCACTAAACACCTATTTATATAATATACTTATGCTATCTCTTATAATATTGTGAAAAAATGAGGTGTTTCAGCTATGACGCAGGAAAAGTCACCTATGGAAAGCCGTAATCTCTGCGGTAAAAACGTTGCGAAATTCAGAAATTTGCTCGCGGGTTCACCCTCACAGGAAAAGCTGGCCGCCAAAATGCAGCTGGAAGGGCTTAACATTAATAAAAACGCCATACAGCGCATTGAATGCGGCAAGCGGATGGTCAATCCTCCGGCGCGGCGAAGGGGAACGGCGCGCGCGGCGCGGCCGGGGCCTCCGAGGCGGGGGCGGGCTTGCTTTTCTTGAAAAACGGAAGCTTCATATGTGTTCTCTCTCTTTCTTACCGAAAACCCCGCGCCGGGCCCGGCGCGGGGACGGTGATGATTCGGTTGCGGGTCAGGCGTTCGGGGCGTCGCCCTTGGCGCTCTCGACCAGGCCGGCCGCCAGCGCGGCAGCGCCCTGGATCTCGGACGGGATGATGATCTTCGTCGCGCGGCCGTCGGCAGCGGCGGCGAAGGCCTCGAGACTCTTGAGCTTGATGACGGCGTCGGACGGCATGGACTCGTTGATGAGCCGGATGCCCTCGGCGGTCGCGCGTTGCACGGTCAGAATGGCCTCGGCGCGGCCCTGCGCCTCAAGGATCTGCTCCTGCTTTTTCGCATCGGCGCGCAGGATGGCCGATTCCTTTTCGCCCTCGGCCGTGAGGATGGCGGAGCGCTTCTCGCCCTCGGCGCGCAGAATGGCCTCGCGGCGTTCGCGCTCGGCCTTCATCTGCTTTTCCATGGCGCTCTGGATCTCCTTGGGCGGGAGGATGTTCTTGAGCTCCACGCGGTTGACCTTGATGCCCCAGGGGTCGGTGGCTTCGTCGAGGATTTGGCGCATCTTGGTGTTGACGATGTCGCGGCTGGTCAGGCACTGGTCAAGCTCCAGGTCGCCGATGAGGTTGCGCAGCGTCGTGGCCGAGAGGTTCTCGATCGCAAGGATCGGCTGCTCGATGCCATAGGTGTAGAGCTTCGGGTCGGTGATCTGGTAGTAGACGACGGTGTCGATCTGCATGGTGACGTTGTCCTTCGTGATGACGGGCTGCGGCGGGAAGTCCGCGACCTGCTCTTTGAGCGACAGACGCTTGGCGACCGACTCGATGAACGGGATCTTCAGGTGCAGGCCGACGCCCCATGTGGTCTTGTAGGCGCCGAGGCGGGTGATGACGTAAGCCTGTGCCTGCGGGACGATGCGGATATTGCGCACGAGAATGATGAGCGCGATCAGGATGATTCCGTAGAGAACGTATGGCATGGTGATTCCTCCTTATTCTTTTGCGCCCGCGGTCACGCAGGCGGGTGTGACGATGAGCTTGACGCCCTCGATGCGCAGCACGATGGCCGCAGTCCCGGCGGGGATGGGGGCATCGGTCTGCGCGCGGGCGGTCCAGACTTTTCCGCCGACGGACACGGCGCCGCGGCCGGCCAGGTTGTCGATATCCTCCGTGACGAGGCATTCCTGCCCGATGAGCATATCGGCATTCGTGGGCTGGGTGCGGCTGTTGATATATTTTTTCACCAGCGGGCGCGTCACGGCGAAGGCCGCGATCGACACGGCGAAAAACCACACGAGCTGCAGCCACAGCGGCGCGTGGAACATGGCGGCGATGAGCGCGGCGAGCGCGCCCACGGCAAACCAGATCGTGACCAGACCGGCGGTCAGGCCCTCGACGATCAGAAAGATCACGATCAGGCCGATCCAGATGGCCGGCATGGTGCATGGGATCCCGGCGATGACCATAGACAAAACCTCCTGTTGAGAATGCGCGGCAACTGTTTGCCATAGAAATATCATATCTTATTTACAGGATAAAAGCAAGCAAAACACCCGGAATTCCGGCACATGAAATTTCCGGGCGGTTTTCCTCTTTACTTTCCTAAATAATTAGAGTAAAATAATATCCGAAAAATCGTGTTTCAGCATCCATATATCTGATGAGAAATAAGGAGCGCATATGAATAAACAGCATAAAAAACCGCGCTGCGATGACATGTATCGTGCCATCCTGACGCTCAAGACCGTCGATGAGTGCAAGCAGTTTTTCGATGACCTGTGCACGGTCACGGAGCTGCAGGCCATGGAGCAGCGCTATCAGGTGGCGCAGTATCTCGACGCGGGCCTGATCTACAACGACATTCTGGAAAAGACCGGCGCCTCGAGCGCGACGATCAGCCGCGTCAACCGCAGCCTGCAGTACGGCACCGGCGGGTATGAGATCGTGTTCGGCCGGCTCAAGGAGCAGGCGGAAAAAGCTCCGGAGGAGCAGGCGTGAGCGCTTACGGCGCCCTTGCCGCATGGTACGATGCGCTGACCCGCGATGTGGATTATGCCGCGTTCGCGGACTTTTATGAGCAGTGTTTCCAGCAGGGGCGCGGCGCGTGCCACACCCTGCTGGATTTTTGCTGCGGCACCGGCACGCTCACGCGCCTGATGGCCGCGCGCGGGTATGAGATGATCGCAACCGACGGCTCGCCCGATATGCTCATGCAGGCGCAGGCGCACAATGCCGATCTGCCCGCGGACGCGGTGCAGCCGCTGCTGCTGTGCCAGGAGGCGTCCCAGCTCGATCTCTACGGAACGGTCGACGCGGCCTACTGCTCACTCGACGGGATCGACTACCTGCCGCCGGAGGAGCTGCCGGAGGTGCTGCACCGGCTGCACCTGTTCGTGCGTCCGGGCGGGATGCTCATTCTGGACATCCGCGATCCGGCGTCGTTCCGCGCGCTCGACGGCGGCACGTTCGTCGACGAGACGGACGATGTCCTGTGCCTCTGGCGGGCGGAGTTTGACGCGGCGGCCCAGACCATGCACTACGGCATGGATCTGTTCACGCGCGCGGGGGAACTCTGGTCGCGCGCGTCGGAGGAGCACATCGAGTATGCGCACACGCCGGAGCGGCTCGCGCAGCTGCTCACGCAGGCGGGCTTTCTGGACGTGACCGTCCGGCGCGATGGCCCGCAGGCGGATGCCGGGCGCATTTTCCTCACGGCGATGCGCAGCCTGGAATACGGCGTCTGAATTGTGCAAAAACTCCGGATGCGGCTCAATGCGGGCTGCACCCGATTCCAAGATTTCTGAGGTGAAAACAATGGATGAGATCATCCGCGCCGTCTCAAAAGACGGTTTTGTGAAAATTTCGGTCGTCACCGCGCGCGACGCGGTGCAGCGCGCCAACGCCATCCACCACTGCAGCCCGACGGCGATCGCCGCCCTCGGCCGCAGCCTGTGCGCGGCGTCGATGCTCGGCGACCTGCTCAAGGAGGAAAACGGCGCGCTCACACTGCGTATCAGCGGCGGCGGGGGACTCGGCAGCATCATCGCCGTGTCGGACAGCGAGGGCAATGTGCGCGGCATGGTCTCGAACCCCGCGTTCGACCTGCCCACGCGCCCGGACGGCAAGCTCGACGTCGGCGGCGCCGTCGGCAAGGACGGTATGCTCACCGTCAGCCGCGACATCGGCCTGCGTGAGCCGTATGTCGGCAGCACGGAGCTCGTCAGCGGCGAGATCGCGGAGGATCTGTCCGCTTACCTCGTCGAGAGCGAGCAGATCCCCGCGGCCTGCGGCCTCGGCGTGCTCGTCGATACCGACCACAGCGTCAAGGCGGCCGGCGGCTTTCTCGTGCAGCTCATGCCCGGCGCGCCGGAGGATCTGATCACAAAGCTCGAGGACAACATTTTCATGATGGACCAGCTCACGACCATCCTCGATGAGGACGGGGCGGACGCCATCCTTTCGCAGGTCATGCGCGGTCTCGAGCCCGAGACCGTCCTGCGCCACCCGATGGCCTATCGCTGCGCGTGTTCGCGTGCGCGCGTGGAGCAGGCGCTGCGCCAGTGCGGCGTGCAGGAGCTGCAGGACATGATCGCAGACGGCAAGAACACGCAGGTGCACTGCCAGTTCTGCGACGCGGAGTATGTCTTCACCCCGGCGGAGCTGCAGACGCTGCTCGACGCCGAAAACGCTGACGCCGCAGCGGATTGACCGTGTTCGGGGCGGCACTGCCGCCCCGAAAATGTACATTTGCCGAAAAAATTACCGAAAATCCCTTGACAATTTTTTTGGCGTCTTGTATAATGAGCAAGCTGCGAAACGGGAGCATAGCTCAGCCGGGAGAGCACTTGCCTTACAAGCAAGGGGTCACAGGTTCGAGCCCTGTTGTTCCCACCAGTTTTTGAATTGCATACGCCTCTGTAGCTCAGTTGGTAGAGCAGGGGACTGAAAATCCCCGTGTCGGTGGTTCGATTCCGCCCGGAGGCACCAATAAAATGCGGATGTAGCTCATCTGGTAGAGCGCCACCTTGCCAAGGTGGAGGTAGCGGGTTCGAGCCCCGTCATCCGCTCCATCAAATCAGTACAGTTGATGTACTGGTTTTTTTATTTTGCAAATTTTTCTGTGCTTTCAAGGGGCTCGAAGGCGACCGTTAAGAAAACAGTCCGGTGGACTGTTTTTAGGGAGAGCGTTGATGAGAGTTAGGGTTACGCACCGCAAGCAGTTGGCGAGGTAGAACTTTTCGCATTAAACAATCCCCGTCATCCGCTCCAACTAAGACAGTACAGAAATTGTGCTGTCTTTTCTTTTTGTACAAATCTGTAAGGGCGGATATTATCCGCCCGCAAGTAAGCACACAAATTTTGTGATAAATTGAATCATCTAAAAACACAAAGTGATTGTCATACAGTATCGTTCATCGGACAACAACGGAATCCCTTTGACAGAGTATGCATATTCCACACAACAAAAGGTCACGATTTTGAACCGTGACCTTGTTTTTTACGAATTTTTTAAGACAATATCAGTTATTGATTCTTGTCAGCTTTGTGCCGGCTATGTAGAGAGTATCGCCTTCGATTCCCCATGTATCCGAACCGCCGTTTGCGGGATCGTCAGACCATTTGAGTGACTGCGACTGACTTTGATTTACAAAAGACACCTCAACGCTGATTGAAAGAGTTTTTTCATCATCAATGCTGTACTTCATATCAATCAAATTAAAAATCTCATCATAGTTTATTAAATCGCCGTAATCGGAACTGCCGGCATAACTTGAAATAAGTTTGCCGAGTTCTTTTGCATTCGGGATACCGATTGTTCCGTCAGGCTTGAACTCAAGTTGGAGGCTTACTCCTTTCTCCTCGGCAATCCATGTACCCTGAATCTGTCCCTGAGGAGTGTTTTTGTTAAGTCCGTTAAATACAAAGAATGCCGCAATTGCAACAACGAGTGCAACCGCAATGCCACACGCTGTAATTATAAACGGTGTTTTTGACTTTTTCTTTGGAATCGGCTGTGCATACTGTGGCTGAACGCCCTGATTGTTATAATCATAAGAATATCCGCCCTGCTGACCGTTCTGATACTGATTATATCCGCCCTGTGCATTAACTGTCTGATACTGCGGTGCGGAATAATCATTTGCAGGCATCTGATTATATGCGTCAGTCTGATGATTTTCAACAGGCTGTGTCTGCTCATTCCGAACATTCATATCGGCAGTCTGTTCAACCGACTGATTTTCTGCAATCGGCTGTTCGTTCTGTACAGCTGATTCCTGTACGGGTACAGGCGCTCCGCAATCGGCACAAAACTTTTCATTAGGCAATAACTGTCTTCCGCAATTTTTACAAAACATACTTCTTCTCCTGTTCAACAAAAAATAATTTCGAGGAAAACCCCTTTACAACAGCAAATTCAACCATATTATCTGTTATTTTTATTGTACTGTTTTTTCTTCTTCAAGTCAACTGATATTTAAAAATCAGTGTTTTTTTACATAAAAGATATACTGAATACAGAAGATTTTACTGAGGATAGATTCGTACTAATCGTTCTCGGTGCCTATTTGCCAAATTTTCATTGACAAATTACGACACAAATTGTATATTATAAGTAAGGGAGCTGACAAGTTAGTCGGCTGAGAGGAGGCTGAATGCCTCGACCTATGACCTGATTTGGATAATGCCAACGGAGGGAAACAGCGAGCCTTTACGGACACACCTTTTGTTGGTGCGTCCGTTTTATTTTTATAAAGGAGAATCCGCTATGATTGGAAATTGTCTTGAAAATGTAAGAAAAAATGTACCGCTTGTACACAACATCACAAACTATGTAACAGTAAACGATGTTGCAAATGTACTTCTCGCTTGCGGAGGAAGTCCGATTATGTCAGACGAACCCGATGATGTTGCCGACATCACAAGCATTTGCGGCGGTCTTAACATCAACATCGGTACACTTAACAAAAACTCAATTGAGGGTATGTTCATTGCAGGCAAAAAAGCTAACGAACTTTCTCACAAGATTCTGCTTGATCCTGTCGGCGCAGGCGCAAGCAAGCTCCGCACAGACACAGCGGTTAAGCTTGCAAAAGAAATCAAATTTGATGTTATCAGAGGTAACATCTCGGAAATCAAAACTCTTGCACTCGGAAGCGGCACAACAAAGGGTGTTGATGCCGATGTATCGGATGCGGTAACAGAAGAAAATCTCGATAACGCAGTTGCATTTGTAAAGGATTATGCCAAAAAGTCAGGATGCGTAATTGCAATCACAGGCGCTATTGACCTTGTAAGTGACGGCGAAAAGTGCTATGTAATCCGCAACGGTCGTCCCGAGATGAGCAAAATCACAGGAACAGGCTGTCAGCTTTCGGGTATGACAACTGCATTTATCGTTGCAAATCCCGACAATGTTCTTGAGGCAACTGCCGCAGCAGTTTGCACAATGGGACTTGCAGGTGAAATCGCTTTTGCAAATATGGCAGAAACAGACGGCAACTCAACATACCGCAACCGAATTATTGACGCTATCTATAATATGGATGCCGAAACACTTGAAAAAGGAGCAAAGTATGAATTGCGATAAAAAAGATTTGTTACTCTATGCCGTAACCGACAGAGCATGGCTTAACGGTGAAACACTTTGCAGTCAGGTTGAAAAGGCTATTAAAGGCGGTGCAACATTCATTCAGTTAAGAGAAAAAAATCTTGACCAAAAGCATTTTCTTGAAGAGGCTCTTGAAATTCAGAAACTCTGCAAAAAGTACAATGTTCCCTTCGTAATCAATGACAATGTAGAAATTGCAAAAGAAATTGACGCTGACGGTGTTCATGTCGGTCAGAGTGATATGGAGGCAGGCAATGTCCGCAAGATTCTCGGTGACGACAAAATCATCGGTGTTTCGGCTCAGACTGTTGAACAGGCTCTTCTTGCACAGAAACACGGAGCAGATTATCTCGGAGTCGGAGCAGTTTTCAAAACAGGCTCAAAGGACGATGCAGACGATGTTTCACACGATGAACTTCAAAAAATCTGTGAGGCTGTTGACATTCCTGTAATCGCAATCGGCGGAATCAGTTCCAAAAATGTTACGGAACTCAAGGGCAGAGGTATCGTAGGCATTGCCGTTATCAGTGCTATTTTCGCTCAGCCCGATATTACAAAGGCAACAGCAGAGCTTAAAGCACTTACGGAAAAGACGGTTGCGAATGATTAAATCTGCAATATTTGATGTTGACGGCACACTTCTCGATTCAATGAAAATATGGGATAACGCAGGAGAGCGTTACCTCTCGACTGTCGGCAAAACAGCCGAAAACGGACTTTCCGAAAAGCTCTGTGATATGAGTCTGACGGAGGGTGCGGAGTATATGAAAAAGCAGTATGATCTTCCGTTTTCAATTGATGAAATAGTTTCGGGTGTGCTGAAAATCATTGAAGATTTTTACTTTTATGAGGTCGGTTTAAAAAACGGTGCAAAAGAAATTTTGCAGTTTTTGGAATCGAACAATATCAAAATGATTATTGCAACATCAAGCGATAAAACGCATATTAAAAAGGCATTTGAAAGGCTCGGTATTCTAAAATATTTTACGGACATTGTAACCTGTTCACAAATCGGAAAAGGCAAAACAAGTCCCGATATTTACCTTGCCTGTGCAGATAAACTCGGAACAGCTCCGAGTGAAACGCTTGTATTCGAGGACGCTGTTTTTGCCGCAGAAACTGCTCACAAGGCAGGTTTCAAAACGGTGGGAGTGTATGACGAATCGAGCAGGAATGACAAAAACAGAATAAAAGCTGTTTGCGATTACTACGCAGACAGCTTTGAAAAAGCGGCAGATTGGGGGCACCACCTTTTGTCGCTGTAAAAAATTAATGCAAAGAGGAGATTAAAATGAAAACAGCATTAACAATCGCTGGCAGTGACTGCAGCGGAGGCGCCGGTATTCAAGCGGATATCAAAACTATGATAACAAACGGTGTTTATGCCATGAGCGCAATCACCGCACTTACCGCACAGAACACAACCGGCGTTACGGCAATTATGGAATCCACACCCGAATTTCTGGGTGAACAGCTTGAAAGTATCTTCACGGATATTTATCCCGATGCCGTAAAAATCGGAATGGTTTCTTCATCAAGCCTTATCAAAACAATTTCGGACAAGCTGAAAAAGTACGATGCAAAAAATATTGTTGTCGATCCGGTTATGGTGGCAACAAGCGGAGCAAAGCTTATCAGCGACGAGGCGGTAAGCACTCTCAAAGAGCACCTCTTTCCGCTTGCAACAGTTCTTACACCGAATATTCCGGAGGCGGAAGTTCTCTCTGAAATGAAAATTTCAAATGAGGAAGAAATGATAAAAGCCGCTGAAATAATCAGCGAAAAGTACGGTTGTGCGGTTCTCTGCAAGGGCGGACATCAGATTAACGATGCAAATGATTTGCTCTTTAAAGACGGCACCTACACATGGTACAACGGCAAAAGAATCAACAATCCCAACACACACGGAACAGGCTGTACACTTTCAAGTGCAATAGCCGCAAATCTTGCAAAAGGCTTTGACCTTGACGCTTCCGTAAAGCGTGCAAAGGATTATATTTCAGGCGCACTTGCGGCAATGCTTGACCTCGGCAAAGGCAGCGGTCCCATGAACCACGCTTTTGACATTCAAAGTAAATTTACAAAAGAAAATTCGGAGGCAGAGCAATGAAAAAGCAGACAAGTGTATTTGAAAACAGTTTGATATGGTTCGGAGCAGGCGTTTCAATCGCCGAAATTCTCACAGGTACATACTTTGCTCCGTTAGGTTTTGAAAAGGGCATTTTAGCCGTAATCATCGGTCACATAATCGGATGTGCAATGCTCTTTTGTGCAGGACTCATCGGCGGTAAGTGCCGTAAAAGCTCAATGGAAACCGTAAAAATGAGCTTTGGCAACAAGGGCGGACTTCTTTTCTCTGTCCTCAATGTTATTCAGCTTGTCGGCTGGACAGCCATTATGATTTATGACGGTTCGCTTTCCGTGAACAGTATTCTGAATATGGGCGACACAGGCAGGTGGATTGCCTGTATCGTAATCGGTGCATTGATTGTATTGTGGATTCTTGTCGGTATTTCAAACCTCGGCAAGCTCAACACAATCGCAATGGCGGCACTGTTCATTCTCACAATCGTGATGTGTTTCTTTATTTTCGGAAACGGCAACGGTATGGGTGCGGCAGGCGATGACTCAATGTCATTCGGTGCGGCAGTTGAGCTTTCGGTAGCAATGCCGCTTTCATGGTTACCGCTCATCAGCGACTACACAAGAGAGGCGGAAAAGCCGTTCAAGGCAACTCTTGCAAGCACACTTGTTTACGGTGCGGTAAGCTGTTGGATGTACATAATCGGTATGAGTGCATCTATCCTTACAGGCGAAAGCGATATTGCAAAAATCATGCTTAAATCAGGACTCAGCATTGCAGGTCTTGTAATTGTAATTCTTTCAACAGTTACAACAACCTTCCTTGACGCTTACTCAGCAGGTATTTCAAGCGAATCAATATTCTCAAAACTTAAAGGAAAATATGTTGCCGTTGCAGTAACAATAGTAGGTGTAATCGCCGCAATTGTTTATCCTATGGATGACATCACCGATTTTCTCTATCTCATTGGTTCGGTATTTGCTCCGATGATTGCCATTCAGATTGCAGATTTCTTCATTCTAAAAAGGGACAGGGCAGACAAAGCCGTTGACATCTGCAACATCATAGTATGGCTTGCAGGCTTTGCGGCATATCGTTTCCTGATGAATATTGACATTATCGTCGGCAACACTCTGCCAGATATGGTTTTCACAATCATCCTCTGCGTCATAGTTACCAAAATCGCAGATAAAATCACCTCAAAATCCCAAAAAGCATAATCTAAAAAATTATTAAGAACAGCCGATACGAAATAATCTGTGTCAGCTGTTCTTAATTTGTTCATTTGCAATTTAGTTGGTTACGATTAACTAAATCGTGATAAAATTATATTTTTTATATGTTGTAAAAATATGTCACCAAAGAAAATTTCGGTATAAAAAACTGTATGAATCAAACAATATTACTGCAAATAATTTGCTGAATATGTATTAGACAAAGGGCAAAATTGTCCGAAGGGAGTTTTTAATATGAAAGCAACAGGAATCGTCAGAAGAATCGACGATCTCGGAAGAGTGGTTATACCGAAAGAAATCAGGCGGACACTTCGTATTCGTGAGGGAGATCCGCTCGAAATTTATACCGCAACGGACGGCGAGGTTATTTTTAAAAAATATTCGCCTGTCGGAGAGCTTGCGGAGTTTGCGTCACAATACGCAGATGTGCTTGCAAAAATCAGCTCAATGCCGACAATCATAACAGACCGTGACCATGTAATCGCCGCTGCAGGAGTTTCAAAGCGTGAATTTCTTGAGCGCAGGGTAACAACCGTACTTGAGGGATATATGGTAAATCGCAAAACCTATTCGGCAACACAGCAGACGCTCGGTGATATTCAGCCGATTGAGGGCATTGAACACTATGCATCGGTAATCTATCCGATTATCGCCGCCGGAGATGTTTCGGGTGCGGTAGTTATGCTCACAGGCGAACAGACCAAAATCCCGACAAATGCCGAAATCAAGCTTGCACAAACAGCCGCCGCATTCCTCGGCAAGCAAATGGAAGAATGATTTTTAAAAATAGGTAATAATAAAAAAATGCGGTCGGGAAGACAGGTGTAAAACAATACACCGAATTTTCCCGACCGTATTTGTATAATTATGCATTTACTTGTAGCAGAGAACACGGTTTGCCACTACTGTTTTTTATAAAGTTTGAATTTTCAAACCATTATCACACCACATCAATCTGGCACATTTTCATTGTTGTGAGGGCGGAATTGTGGGTTTCGGGGGTTACACCGGCACAGCAAGCCGAATCAACGCTGATTTCAGCGTTCGGGAAAAGTGCCTTTAGAATCAACGCATTTGACACAACGCAGATATCGGTGCAAAGTCCTACAAGCTCGATCTTTTCAAAGCAGAATTTATCCCAATGAGTATATCCGAATGACGGTTTGTCAATATGGATTGCATCGGGAACATCAAGTCCGTCTGCAATCTGCCAGCCGTGAGTATTTTTTACGCAATGCACAACGGGCAGTTTTTTGCCCTCGGGAGTGCTTAGGTAATCTTCACCGTGAGTATCCCTTGTAAAAATAATTTCATCACCGTTTGAACGGTATTCCTCAATCTTTTTGCGTACATTAGGCATAATTTTCACAGCCTCATCAGTACCGAGACTGCCGTCAATAAAATCGTTCTGCATATCTATTACAATCAAAGTTTTCTTCATACAAATCACTCCGTTTTTAATTTTGAACTGTACATATCAAATATATCAGCTGACTTTGCCGCTGTCAATTTATTTGCAAAAAATTTGTTTTGTAACTTGATTTTCGTTGTCGGCTCAATTAAAATAGTGTTCAGAAAAACTGCAAGGAGAACGCTTATGGGACGTATGTATTTTGTCAGACACGGACAGACCGTGTGGAATGTTGAAAATAAAATCTGCGGTTCAACGGATATTGACCTCACGGAAAAAGGTCATGAACAGGCTGTTGAAACGGGCAAGAAAATTCTTTCAGAGAATATAAAAGCAGATGTCATTCTCTATTCTCCGCTTATGAGAGCCGAGAAAACCGCAAAGCATATTTCGGAAATCACGGGCATTCCTGCAAAAGCAGAGCCGAGATTAACCGAGCAAAACTTTGGAAAATATGAGGGAACGCCAAGAAATGGCGAAGAATTTCGCATTGCCAAAAGAGATTTCGTCAGCCGTTATGACGGCGGAGAGTCTATGCTGCACCTTGCACAAAGAATTTACAATCTGCTTGATGATGTGAAAGCAAGCGGAAAGGTTTGTGTTTTAGTTGCACACAACGGCATTGCAAGAGTTGTCAACTCATATTTTAACGATATGACAAATGAGGAGTATGCAGATTTCGGTGTTAAAAACTGTGAAATCCTGCGTTACGATTTTTAAGTATTTCTGAATATCCGCATAAAATCAAGGAGCACAACGCATTGTGACACTCCTATTTTAGTGTTGTTTTGAGTATTGACGACAGAGACAGAGGAAGAAAAGGCATAGAAGAAATGCTTGTGAGAATGTCAAAAATGACTGATATGCCCGACAATCCCAAGAAAAACAAAACACAAATATAAAACATAGGCAAGGAAAAATTAGGACGCTCCAAACGGAACGTCCTTTTACATTTATATATAGCTATTTATGAGTTGCTTTGATACTGCTGGAGAAAAGCCTGAAACGCTAGCGGCGATGCAAATCGAAATCCGTTTGTGAACGCTTGTAGCTCATTCCGGTCGTAATTTCTACATCCGTTTTTTAATCTGTTAGAACAGAGCCTTTTGTTGTTCTGTGAGAGTGGCTCTGAGCTTTGTTTCAAGCCGCACAACGGTTACAAACGATCCGCCTTTGTCTGTGCCGTTTGCTATGCTCTGCGCTGTTTTTTTAAAGAATGAGCGCCTTAATGCAATCTTAATACAGAGTGCCGAATCATTACACCGTTTTTTTATATTTCACGGTATACTCTTTGTAAACAAGTAGAAACAGGAGAAGTATATATGCCTAAAATTACACATAGAAAAAAGCGGCTGTCATCCTTTAAGCTGATCGTTTTGGGCTTTGCCGGCGTCATAGTGCTTGGAGCGCTGATATTGATGCTGCCGTTTTCATCGACTGCCGGAGTTGTTACGCCGTTTCACGAGGCGCTGTTCACATCGACCTCCGCTGTTTGCGTTACGGGGCTGGTCGTGCAGGATACGGGCAGTTATTGGTCCGCTTTCGGGCAGACGGTAATACTGCTGCTGATTCAGATAGGCGGGCTCGGTGTTGTGACAGTTGCGGCACTTTTCGCTATGCTGTCCGGCAGAAAAATATCGCTGATGCAGCGCAGTACCATGCAGGATGCCATCTCTGCCCCGAAGGTCGGCGGGATCGTCCGCCTGACTCGTTTTATTGTGCGGGGAACTTTTTTGATCGAGCTTATCGGGATGCTCGTCATGCTGCCGACATTTTGCGGAAACTACGGTATTAAGGGAATTTGGATGGCGGCGTTTCATTCGGTTTCCGCCTTTTGCAACGCCGGTTTTGATATACTCGGCACCGCCGAAAACAAATACCCGTCACTTACGGGATACATAGGAAATCCGGCGATAAACATTACAATTATGCTTTTAATTATTGTGGGCGGTATTGGATTTTTGACCTGGGATGATATTTACACAAACAAGTGGCATTTCAAAAAATACCGTATGCAAAGTAAGGTCATATTGGTAACAACGGCAATCCTCATTATCGCTCCCGCAGTATTCTTTTTCTTCTGCGATTTTACGGGGCTGCCGCTCGCCGAAAGGATTCTTGCGTCGCTTTTTCAGTCTGTCACACCGAGAACCGCCGGTTTCAATACCGCCGATCTTCCCGCTATGACCGGTTCCTCTAAGGCAATTATGATTCTGCTGATGCTCGTCGGCGGATCGCCCGGCTCCACGGCAGGCGGTATGAAAACGACTACGCTTGCCGTTCTGATTCTGAGTGCATTCTCCGTCTGTCGCAAAAAGGACGATGCCGAAGTCTGCGGCAGGCGCATTGACGGTTCGGTAGTGAAAAACGCCGCAGCCGTTGCCGTAATGTATTTCCTGCTGTTTTTTGTCGGCGGCATTGTTATCAGCACGGCAGAGGGTCTGCCGCTTAGCACCTGCCTTTACGAAACGGCGTCCGCTGTCGGAACGGTCGGGCTTACCCTTGGAATCACACCGCAGCTCGGTGTTCTTTCTCAGCTTATTTTGATCGTCTTGATGTATCTCGGCAGAGTCGGCGGACTTACCCTGATTTACGCGGCGGTTTCCAACAAAAATCAGAGCGGAGCAAAGCTGCCACTCGAAAAAATCACAGTCGGATAAAGGAGTTACCATATTATGAAAAACATATTGTTAATAGGTCTCGGCAGATTCGGTAAGCATATTGCTTTGCAGCTGAGTAAGCTCGGACACGAGGTGATGGCGGTAGACATCAACGAAGAAAGAGTCAATGAAAGTCTGCCGATCGTCACCAATGCACAGATCGGCGACAGCACAAACACGGAGTTTTTAAGGTCGCTCGGCATCGGAAACTTTGATGTGTGCATTGTCACCATCGGCGGAAATTTTCAAAACTCGCTGGAAACCACTTCTTTGCTGAAAGAACTCGGCGCAAAATTAGTTGTATCCCGTGCCGAGCGTGATGTGCAGGAAAAATTCCTTCTGCGGAACGGAGCGGACGAGGTCATTTACCCGGAAAAACAGGTAGCAAATTGGGCTGCTATTCGGTACACCGCCGACCACATTCGGGATTACATTGAGGTTGGTGAGGCTCATGCCATTTTTGAGGTAGAGGTGCCGAAGGGATGGATCGGCAAAACCGTCGGAGAACTGGATATCCGCAGAAAATACAGCATCAATATTATGGCAACCAAGGAGAACGGAAAAATCAATATGGCAGTTTCACCGGAAACCGTTCTTACGGACAATATCACTCTTTTGGTTCTCGGTGCTTACAAAGAACTGCAAAAGTGTTTTCGCATTTAACAGAGGTGAATGAGGATGGCTGAGCTATTGCTGATCGTCAGTCTGCTTGGCATATTTGCTTTCGGATTTTATATCATGTGCAGGCTGGATCGATTTCTTGAAGAAAACAGAAAAGCACTGTTAAAGGAAAACGAATCCCGTGAGCCTTCCGAAATTCTGTTGCCGCAGGGACTGTCCGAAAGTGAAATATTATGTGCGATCCGCCGTTTTCGTGAAACGCACAGAAATGTCGATATAATTCTTTCCGACGGGAAAGAAGATGAGTATTAGTTTGCGGTATATTATTTCACGATTTTGATGTATAATAAAGCAAAAGGACGGTGAACCGGATGAGAACACAAACCGAGCAGTCAAAAAAAGGCGCAGACGAGCATATCCTTGTCTGCCTATCTTCTTCGCCGTCCAATGCAAGGATCATACACACCGCCGCAAAGATGGCTAAGGTCCTTCATGCAAGATTTACCGCCATCTATGTGCAGACGGATACGGTCATAAATGATGAGGATCAGTCCCGGCTTTCGCAGAACATACAGCTCGCGCAGAGGCTCGGCGCCGAGATCGTTATGACACACGGCGAGAATGTAGCGCTGCAGATCTCGGAATATGTCAGGCTTTCCGATGTCACAAAAATCGTGATCGGGCAAAGCAGTGCCAGACGCAGAGGGCTGTTCGGAAGACCGACTCTCACCGAAAAGCTGATCTCTTCCGCCCCCAATGTTGACATTCATATTATTCCCGACGCACTGAACTACACAAAGTCGCACAGACGCCGCCTGTTCTTTGGTGCAGAGATACCGTCGCTGCGGGATATTGCCGTGACCGTCCTGGCGCTTGCCGTATGTACGGCGATCGGGTTTCTGTTCGACCATCTCGATTTTCCCGATACCAATATCGTTACGGTATACATCCTAGGTGTGCTGATGATCTCCGTTTTGACCAAAGGATACCTTTGCAGTATAGCAGGCTCACTTCTAAGTGTTGCATTGTTCGGATTTTTCCTTACCGAACCCAGGTTGTCCTTTCAGACCTATGCCGTAGGCTATCCCGTTACCTTTGCAGTTATGCTGGCGTCTTCCGTTCTCACCGGCACGCTTGCCTCGAAGCTGAAAGATCATGCAAGGCTCTCGGCTCGCTCTGCGTTCCGTGTGCAGGTGCTGTTTGACACTGACCGTCTGCTGCAAAAAGCAAAAAGCAACGATGATGTTTTAAGCGTGACCTGTATGCAGCTCTCGCGGTTGCTTGACCGCAGTATTGTTGCCTATACGAAAGGCGAAAACGGAATGTTGTCCGGGCGGTTGTATGCCGAAAAAAAGGATACACACGCTGAAAAGCTGCTAAGCGATGCAGAGCGGCAGACCGCAGAATGGGTGCTTCAAAACGGTCACCGTGCAGGAGCAGCGACAGCACAGTTTGGAAAATCCGAATGTCTTTATCTTGCGATCCGTGCAGGCGGCAGAGTCTACGGTGTAATTGGGATACCGATGAAACCCGAAAAGCCCGATTCATTTGAGAACAGCATCGTACTGTCGGTTGTGAACGAATGTGCGCTGGCAATGGATAATGCTCACAACGCCGCCGAAAAGGAACGGGCGGCAGATCTTGCAAAAAGCGAGCAGCTGCGCGCCGACCTTTTGCGGTCGATCTCACACGATCTGCGCACGCCGCTTTGCTCCGTTTCGGGTAATGCGGACACGCTTTTGCATAACGGAAACTGCCTGGACGAAGCAACCAAGCAGCAGATCTATAAAGATATTTATGACGATTCCGAATGGCTGATCGGCGTGGTGGAAAATCTGCTGTATGTTACACGGCTGAATGACGGACGCTTGAAGCTGGAGCTTACCGACCAGCTTGTGGACGAAGTGGTCAACGAAGCCGTTTCGCATTTGAAGAAAAAATCCGTCGGACACAAGGTGACGGTAAGGTGCGACGATCTGATCCTTGCCCGTATGGACGCACAGCTTATCGTGCAGGTCATTGTCAACCTTATTGATAATGCTTTGAAATATACCGAACAAGGCTCCGAGATCTGCGTAAGTGCGGAAAAACAGGGCGGGGATGCCGTGATCCGAGTCACCGATAACGGAAACGGAATTGCAGACGATATGAAACCGCATATTTTTGAAATGTTTTACACCGGGAAAAATACCGTCGCAGACAGCCGCAGAAGCTTCGGGATCGGGCTTACCCTGTGTAAATCTATCGTAGAGTTGCACGGCGGAACGCTGACGCTTACGGATAACGTACCGCACGGCTGCATATTTACCTTTACTTTACCGCTCAGCGAGGTGACTCTGAATGAATAAACCCCTTGTACTCGTCGTGGAGGACGACCGCCCCATCCGCAATCTGATCGTAACAACGCTAAAGGCTCACGATTACCACTACCTGACCGCGGAGAACGGACACAGCGCTATTATAGAAGCGACCTCCCATAACCCGGATATCGTTCTGCTGGATCTGGGGCTGCCGGATATCGACGGCACACAGGTGATCGAAAGCATCCGCTCATGGTCAAATATGCCCATTATTGTGATTAGTGCGCGCAGCGAGGATAAAGACAAAATCACGGCGCTGGATGCCGGGGCGGACGACTATCTGACAAAGCCCTTTTCCATAGAGGAGCTTTTGGCACGCCTTCGGGTCACGCAAAGACGGCTGCTGCTTCTTCAGGCAAGCGGCGACGCCGACTCACCCGTTTTCCAAAACGGCAAGCTTAAAATTGATTATGCCGCCGGCTGCGCTTATCTAAATGGGGAGGAATTGCACCTGACCCCGATTGAATACAAGCTTTTGTGTCTGCTCTCTCATAATGTCGGAAAGGTGCTGACACACACCTATATCACGCAGCAGATTTGGGGCAGCAGTTGGGAAAACGATA
>OGXB01000652.1_pt1 | contig 24152 bp, 20 predicted proteins | sample 1576161 | NCBI WGS metagenome assembly OGXB01 (sample SAMEA3541474, study PRJEB24748) | human gut metagenome | biome: human gut; feature: human-associated habitat; material: faeces | place: China | collected 2012
TGAATCTGTTCCGGCGTTTATTACCGCCGTGATGATGCCGTTCAGCTTTTCGATTACCGAAGGTATTGCGCTGGGCTTTATCTCCTACTGCGTGATGAAGATTGGTACCGGGCGTCTGCGTGACCTTAGCCCGTGCGTAATCATCGTTGCGCTGCTGTTTATCCTGAAGATTGTATTTATCGACGCTCATTAAAATCGATAGCGCATTAAAAACCCGCCATGCATGATTACTGGCGGGTTTTTTATTTAGATCTTAACTCGCTGAATAAACTCACCAAATGCGGTCAATTGCCCGGTCAGGTGGTCCAGCGTACCCTGATCAATCACTTCTCCGGTTTGCGGATCAACTTTGTTCTGAATCACGCCGCCCATAAATTCCGGCTTGTTCATCACCATTGCATCGAGGAAAACCAGAATCTGGCGCAGGTGATACTGACAGCGCGCGCCGCCAATCACGCCCATTGAGCTGGTCTGAATCAACACCGGTTTACCTGCCAGCGGTTGATCCGGCAGGCGGGAAAGCCAGTCGATGGCATTTTTCAGCCCACCCGGTACCGAGTAGTTATATTCCGGCGTGACGATCACCACACCGTCAGCCTGACGGATCTGTTCCGCCAGAGCTTCAACCGTTGCTGGAAAACCTTCTTCCTGCTGTACGTCAGCGTCATACAAGGGAATGTCGGCAATGGATGGTAACGCATTGACTTCCATGCTCGCCGGAGCAATTTTCGGCAGGGTACGTGCAACCATGCCATTAAATGAGCCTTTGCGCAGGCTCCCCAGTAACGTAACCACCTGCAATTTTTCAGACATAATGACTCCTGTGGTTGTCTATCAATTTGGCGAAAAAGACTTCACGGTAGAGAGCTGGGCAAAACGCATCATCCGGCTGGTAGGATTGTTGGCGCGGCTGTGAATATCCGGCAGGCTTTTCCAGCTGTGTTTGCCATCTAACTCCCAGACACTGAGCTTTTCAATCGCGGGCGTGACCGCCACGGACCACACTAGCACGTCCTCCGCGTCGCATAACGCTTCTACATGATTTACATGAGCACATTTCAGGCGTCCGGCAATGGGCAGCAGCTGCAGATCGCGCGGATCGTCATTCAAAACATCACCGGTTAGTTTTAGCACGCTTCGGCGCAGCGTGATGAGCTGCGCCCGCGCTTCGTTAGGATCGTTTTGTTTACTGATCCATAGCGATTCATTGCTGGAAAAGGTGTGGTTATCGGGCGCGTGTGGGCTATGAAACCCGCGCGTCGCACGCTGTAGTTCCATATCGAGGCCACATTCACCTTCGGTTGTTAACGCCACGCCAACCATATTCCCGGCATAGGAAATAGAAAACGAAGGCAAATTTTTATCACTGAAAACCGGTTTACCTTTCGGCAGGGTGACGATTTCCGGCAATTCGCCAATGCCATACAGCATGAACATCAGTTCTGCGAGTAAACCTCTGGACGCCAGAAAACGGCTTTGACGATGAGGAGGAATGTTTCGGGCTTCTTGATGACACTGGGAGGGGAGACGAACAGAAATCAGATGTCCTTCCGTTAAAATCCCTCGGGCAAAGTGAGTCGCCATTTTTCGCTCCATGATTAATGGTCCATTATGAATATAAGAGTAATCATTTACTGGAATGATGGACAGACTAAAGCGGCTAAAAGTTCGATTCAGACAAGCTTATTACAACTTTTTTACATTTTATTGTGAAATTGGGTCGCGTTTCATACGATTCGGTTATGCCATCGACGCGTAAAGGTTTTTAATGGTTTCCCGTAACCAGACGATCTTCGGATTATGGCTGTTCCGTTTATGCCACAGCAGGGTAAAAGGAACTTCCAGCTTTTTTTGCTGGCTTTCGTCAAACGGGAGAGGAAGAGCAACCAACGGCAGTTGATGGAGTTGATTGTAGTACTGACAGTAGCGCGGCGCGGTCGCCAGTAGCAGATTGTCGGGTTGCGCTGCCATAAACAGTGACTGCTCAAATTCCGGCAGGCTCATAGCAATCGTGCGTTCGCGCCCCAGCTCCTGTAACACATTGTCCAGCGCCCAGGTGTCGCTCTGTTCCCAGCAAATGCTGATATGCGGATAACGTAAAAAGGTGTCCAGATTCCACGTTTCATGCAGTGCCGGATGATCTTTGCGTAACCAGACGCAGGGTACATCACTAAACAGCACTTCATAATCAATGGCTAACGGTAGCGAGCTTAACAGCTCCCGCGAGCGAGGATGGCTTTCGCGACCGGAAAAACCAATATCCACTTCACCACGAGTAATGGCATCTAAGGAATCGTAATCCCAGTTACGTAGTTTGATGGTCGCCTGCGGGTAACGTTGGTAGATCCGTTTCGACAGCGCATTAAGCATGATCATCATCAGCGGCGATTCCGCCGCCAACTCAAACTTCAGGCCGCGCGGTGTCTGGTGGTGCGGTTTATCCAGCAGCAGATTGCTCATTTGCATCCATTCCGCCAGATTTTGCTCCATGCTGACCATTAGCGGTGTGGGCGACAGGCCCAGCGGTGAGTTCACAAAGAGCGGGTCGTCAAACCACGCTCTTAACTTTGCCAGCGACTTACTCACCGCTGAAGGGGTCACGTTCATCCGCTTCGCCGCTTTGGTCACGCTGCGCTCCTGCATCAGCAGTTGCAGACAGAGCAGCAGATTGAGATCAAGCGTGGTGATGGATTTCTTCATGAGCGGCAACGGGGCGTCCAGGCGCGACGAACATAATCAGCAACAGGCTCACTATGCTACAGGCAATCAGAATCCCGATCAGCATATTCCATGCGCCGATACCAACCACCGCTGCCAGCCAAATCCACAGTGACGAACCGCAAACCTGCGCAATACCTAAGGTCGAGCTGGCTACGCCCGCGCGTAATGAAAATGGTCCTAACGCCTGACTCATCGCTACGCCAAAACCTACCGAGAAACCGGCGCAAATCAGCGTGATACCAAACAGAGAAACCGCATGGGAAGGTGAAACGGCAAGGGTGATCCCCGCTGCAAGGAATAACACCTGCGAGGTGATCATCAACGTACGTGGCTTAAAAATTCCCAGCGCAAATGGCGTGGAGAATGAAACGGTCATGCTGACGCCAGCAGTCAACGCCATAATGGTGGCGTATTCTCCGCGCTCAAAACCCATGATTTCCATCAGCAATACCGGCGATGTATTGACGAAAGTGAGGATCACCGAAACGCTGAGGGTGGTGATAACAACACGGCTGAGGAAAAACCGATTAAGCAGCGACTCGCTATTTTCTCGTGGTTTGTCCGAAGCAGCGGGGGACGCTGGGCGCGTTTCTTTTAAAATAAACAAAGACAACATCAGTACCGCGATGCCCATCATTGCCATCGCCCAGAACAGACTCTGCCACGGGAATTTAAGCATAATCAGATGTCCGAGCACTGGCGCTAACACCGGAATGATGCAGGTAATACCGTTGAGTAATGACAGCACTTTAGCCCGACGTCGATCATCCAGCGTGTCGCGCAAAATGGCGAACGCCACTACGTAACAACAGCCTGCGCCCAACCCCTGTAGAAATCGGCCTGCAAGAAATAACGTGCTGGTTTCAGCCAGTGAACAGAACACCGAGGCAATAATAAATAGCGCCGCGCCGGGTATGGCGACCGGCTTTCTCCCTGAACGATCGGCCACTTTACCGGCAAATAACATCGCAGCTGCCATCCCCGCCAGATATACGGAGAACGCAATATGCAACTGCGCTTCGCTGGCATTGAGATCGGCGGCGATGCGCGGTAAACCAACGAGGTACATATCAATCCCGGCGGGATAAAGTAAAACCAGGGCAAAACTACAAATCAAAAAGCGGGACATGGGCTAAAGCGTCCTGATAGTAAGGTGACGCAAAGCATACGTGGTGAAGGAGGATCAGGCGAGTTGCCATTTGGACATAAGTGATTTCCTGAGAGGCAAGAAGCCAGCGAATGGCTGGCTTCTTGAAGGATTTAGCCAAATTTAGGTAACACGTTAAAGACGTTGCCGAACCAGCACAAAATCACGGTTATACCAAAGAGAATGACAATCGCCGGAATAAGATTGCCGCCCCAGACCGTGAACATCTGATTGGGAAACTTCTTGCGAGCTTTGATTGCAAGCACTGCGGGAATAATGACCGCCCAGATGGTGGCGCACAGCCCGGCACCGCCGATCCCGTAAATAAAGCCGTTCGGGAAGATCAGATACAACAACGCAGGTGGCAGGAAGGTTAACAGCACGGTTTTGAAACGCCCGCCGTGGGAGTTATCAATCTTAAACAGGTCCGCCAGATAATCGAACAACCCCAGCGTGACACCAAAGAACGAACTGGCAACAGCTAAGTTAGAGAACACCAGCAGGCAAAACTCGATAATGCCGTGCTGTTTGGTGCCGAGGAACGATTTCACCAGCGAATCAACGTTGCCGCCTGAGGAGATTATCGCCTTAAAGCTTTCGCGCGGAATATTCCCCATCGTGCAATAGAGCCAGAAGAGATAAATCACCAGCGCCAGCAGCGAACCAAATACCACGCTTTTGATTAACTTATCTTTGCGTTTTCCATAGCAAATAATCAGGCTGGGAATATTGCCGTGGAAACCAAATGACGCCAGACACACCGGCAAAGCCATAAAGATATACGGGAAGTAAGACGTTCCCGCAGTGGTGCTGGTGGCATCGCGCAGGATGGAGTAATCGACCTGGAAGAAGAAAGAACCAAACACGATCACAAAGGAGATAATCTTCAGCCCGAGGAACAATGAGGTAATGCGACTGGCGGCTAACGAACTTATCCACAATACGCTGGCAACGAAAATGGCTGTGCAGATCCCGACAATACGTGGATTAGCGTGATAGCCCAAATTCATTGATATCGTTTCACTAATGATCGCACCATTAGCAGAGATATAGGCATAAGTGAGGATATAGAGAACGAAGGCAACGGTAATACCGCTGATAATGTTCCAGGTGTTACCGATTAAATCTTTGGTGATGGTGTTAAAACTGGAGCCGACAGGATAATTTAAATTTGCTTCTAATAACAATAACCCGGAATGAAGCATTGAAAACCAGGCAATGATAAGGATAAAGGCACCCCAGAAAAACCAGGCACCGGCAAGATCAACAGGTAAAGCAAACATACCTCCACCAATTACTGTACCTGCTATAACCATAACACCCCAAAATGCAGAGTGCTTTTTTTCAGCTTGATCAGTCATGATGCCACCTTTAGAGGAAGGCTATTTTTGTTATTGAGGATGTAGGGTAAGAGAGTGGCTAACATCCTTATAGCCACTCTGTAGTATTAATTAAACTTCTTTCAGTTTTGCGGTGAAGTGACGCAATACTTTTGGTTCGTAGGTAAAGGTTAATCCTTTAATATTCGCCGCGTTCTCTTTCACATGTTTAAAGGCTTCAATAATGAAGTCCATATGTGTTTGAGTATATGTTGCGCGCGGAATGGTTAAACGCAGCAGTTCAGCCGGGCATGGCAGTTGTTTACCGGTTTTCGGATCGCGGCCTAACAGGAAAGAGCCAATTTCTACCGCACGGATACCGGCGACTTTATACAGCTCGCACGCCAGCGCCTGTGCCGGGAACTGGTCTGCCGGGATATGCGGCAGCAGTTTACCGGCATCAACGAATGCCGCGTGACCGCCCGCCTGCTGGCAGACAACGCCAATCTCTTCCAGACCATCGACCAGATACTGTACCTGCGCGATACGATAAGCCAGCCAGTCGAGATTCATGCCGTCATACAGACCTACCGCCAGACGCTCCATCGCGCCGCCTTCCAGGCCGCCATATGTCGGGAACCCTTCCTGCACCACGCAAAGGGTTCTGCACTCGGTGTACACATCAAAGAAGCTGTCGTCTTTCATGCACAGCAAGCCGCCCATCGGTACCATCGCATCTTTCTTGGCGGACATCGCCAGCATATCGGCATATTTGTAGGTTTCGCGGGTGATCTGCTCGATGGTCCAGTCTTTGTATTCTGCTTCACGCTGCTTGATGAAATAGGCGTTTTCAGCAAAGCGTGCGGAGTCCATTACCACCGGAATATCGTATTTCTTCGCGATGCTGTACATCGCTTTTAAGTTTGCCAGTGAAACCGGCTGACCACCTGCAGAGTTACTGGTGATGGTTGCAACGATATACGGCACGTTATTCGGGCCAACTTCTTCAATACCGCGTTCTAATCCTTCGAGGTCAAAGTTGCCTTTAAAGTCGTAACGCACGCCCGTATCGAAGGCTTCTTTGATATAGACGTTACGCACGGTACAGCCGTTAATCTGGCTATGGCCCTGCGTGGTATCAAAGAAATAGTTAGAGAATGCCACCATTTTGCTGCGATCCAGGCCTTTTTCCTGCTCGCGTTTTTTAATCAGTACCGGAATATAGATTTGCTCTGCGCCACGGCCCTGGTGAGTCGGAATAGTATATTGATAACCAAAGATATTTTTCACTGACTCGGCTAACGCATAGTAGCTGCGGCTGCCGCTGTAGGCTTCGTCGCCGCGCATCATCGCTGCCTGCATACTTTGGGTTACCGCCCCGGTGCCGCTGTCGGTCAGTAAATCGATAAACACATCTTCGCTATCCAGCAGGAACGGGTTCATACCGGATTTAATAATTGCTTCTTCACGATAAGCGCGAGTAGTACGTTTTACTGGCTCAATAACACGAATGCGGAACGGTTCAGGGAGATGTTTAAAGTTTTCCATTACATAATCCTTCATTTATTTTAATTACAGTGATCCCTGTGAATATTACATCTGCAATATCCATTAATTCGCCATGTATATATACAAGCACCATCATTTACTAAAATAAGTAAATAAACGAGAGATGGCCTTTGCAAAAGGCAAAATTAAGATATAGCAAACTAATCGTTCACATTGAATCTAATCGGTTTGGCTCTGGTGATGGCTACAGAAGGGTAAATTAAGGGCGGTGATCGACAATCTTATTGTCGATATTGAACCATTTTGAGGTCACACATATATGTAAGATATTCATAATGCACTTATCCTCGAAAGACACGAGGCTACAGTATAATACTCAAGAATTTTGTCTATTCTAAAATTGTTTAAATGTGAATCGAATCACAATCGTTCGGGGAGCAATACTAAATGCTTTTTTTTAAGATTATAAATTACGTAAGAATTTTAATGTTTAAAAAAAGGGTTGAGGAATAACAGGAGTGCTAACAATGAAGCGAAGCCGCATCTGACAGTCAGAATACGGCTTCGTAAGCGCGGTTACTTACCAATACAGAAGCTGGAGAAAATCCGCCCCAGCAGGTCGTCTGAAGTAAATTCCCCGGTGATTTCGCTTAAGTTCTGCTGTGCCAGGCGCAACTCTTCCGCCAGCAGTTCACCCGCCCAGGCACCTAACAGTTGCGCTTTACCTTGCTGCAAATGCTCCGCTGCCTGTTCCAGCGCCTGTAGGTGGCGACGACGCGCCAGGAAGCCGCCTTCCATGTTGGTGTCAAAGCCCATGCTCTGTTTGAGATGGTTACGCAGCACCTCCACGCCTTCACCTGTCCTTGCCGAGAGACGAATTAACGCGTGACCGTTCACTTCACTCATTCCCAGCGTTTCGCCGGTGATATCGGCTTTATTGCGCACCACGGTGATCGGCAGTTTCGCTGGCAGACGGGCGATAAATTCCGGCCAGATCTCTGCCGGATCCACGGCGTCTGTTGTGGTGCCATCGACCATAAACAGCACGCGGTCGGCCTGTTCAATTTCCTGCCACGCGCGCTCGATACCAATACGTTCCACTTCGTCACTGGCTTCACGTAGCCCAGCGGTATCGATGATATGCAGCGGCATTCCGTCAATGTGGATATGCTCACGCAGCACGTCACGTGTGGTTCCGGCGATATCAGTTACGATTGCTGCTTCACGGCCCGCCAGCGCGTTTAACAGGCTCGATTTACCGGCGTTAGGACGTCCGGCAATCACCACCTTCATCCCTTCGCGCAACAAACTACCCTGACGTGCTTCAGCACGCACTGCATCGAGATCGGCAATCACGTCATTAAGCTGGGCTTCAATTTTGCCGTCGGAGAGGAAATCGATCTCTTCATCAGGGAAATCAATTGCCGCTTCGACGTAAATGCGCAAGTGGGTGAGGGCTTCCACCAGATGGTTGACCCGTGCGGAGAATGCGCCTTGCAGCGAGTTAAGTGCCGAACGGGCCGCCTGTTCCGAACTGGCGTCGATAAGATCGGCAATCGCCTCGGCCTGGGCTAAGTCGAGTTTATCGTTAAGAAACGCGCGTTCGGAAAACTCACCAGGGCGAGCAATCCGCAGGCCGGGAATGGTCAGAATGCGTTTTAACAGCAGGTCGAGGATCACCGGACCGCCATGACCTTGCAGTTCCAGCACATCTTCGCCGGTGAACGAGTTCGGGCCAGGGAACCATAGCGCAATCCCCTGATCGAGCACGCTGCCGTCGGCGTCTTTAAACGGAAGATAATCGGCGTAGCGCGGCTTAGGTAGTTTACCCAGCACGGTTTCGGCAACTTCACGGGCTTTGAAGCCGGAGATGCGCAGGATGCCAACGCCGCCACGTCCCGGAGGCGTGGCCTGGGCTACGATAGTGTCATTATCGCTCATGATGTTCCTGTTGCTTTGTGTGGCGGATGCGCGGTGCTTATCCGCCCTACGAAAAGAAAAAAGGCGGTCAACTGACCGCCCTTATTTTAGCGAAAACTCACCGAATCAGGATTTTTTCTTCTCGCGGCTATGCAGGCCACGTTTTTCCAGACCACGGTAAATCAGCTGCTGCTGAATAATGGTTACCAGGTTGCTGACGATATAGTACAGCACCAGACCTGACGGGAACCACAGGAAGAACACGGTGAAGATGACCGGCATAAAGGTCATGATCTTCTGCTGCATCGGGTCGGTCACTGTGGTCGGCGACATCTTCTGAATGAAGAACATCGTTACGCCCATCAGGATCGGCAGGATGTAGTACGGGTCCTGTGCCGACAGGTCGTGGATCCACAGTGCAAACGGTGCCTGACGCAGTTCAACGGAACCCATCAGCATGTAGTACAACGCCAGGAAGATTGGCATCTGGATCAGCAGCGGGAAGCAGCCGCCCAGCGGGTTAACCTTCTCAGCTTTGTACAGCGCCATCATTTCCTGGCTGATACGCTGTTTGTCATCACCCAGACGCTCACGCATTGCCTGAATCTTCGGCTGCAGCATACGCATCTTCGCCATGGAGGTGTACTGCGCTTTGGTCAGCGGGTACATGATGCCACGAACGATAAAGGTGATGATGATAATGGAGAAGCCCCAGTTACCCACAAAGCTATGGATCCATTTCAGCAGTTTGAACAGCGGCTGAGAGATGAACCACAACCAACCGTAATCAACGGTCAGATCCAGGTGCGGAGCAACAGCTGCCATTTTGTCCTGGATTTCCGGGCCAACCCACAGGGTGCTGTTCATCGCGCCAGTCTGACCAGGCTGAACCAGTACCGGCTGAGATTTATAGCCGATAGCGGCGATGCCGTTACCCAGATTAGCGGTATAGAAGTTGTTGGTACCGTCGTTATGCGGGATCCACGCCGTCGCGAAATACTGTTGCAGCATTGCCACCCAACCACCTTTCGAAGAGATGTTCAGGTTTTCGTTATCGGCAATGGTATCGAACTTGTATTTCTCGTACTTCTCGTCAGGCGTGGAGTACGCCGCGCCGCGGAAGGTGTGCAGTGCGAAGTTGCTGCTTCCGGTATCGAGATGCGGTGGCAGAGTGATGGATTGCTTCAACTGACCAAAGGTGGAGATTTCCAGCGGTTTCTCGCCAGCGTTCTGCACGTTGTAGTTGACGTTGACAGCGTAATCACCACGTTTCAGGACAAACGTTTTGGTAAACGTGTTGCCTGCCGCGTCGGTATACGTCATCGGCACCTGCAGTTCGTTTTGACCTTCAGCCAGCACATAAGCGTCTTTTTCAACGTTATACATCGGACGCGGGCCGTTAGCCGGGTTATCCGGGCCATCACGACCGGTCAGACCGCTCTGTGCCTGATAAATAAACTGCGGTGAAGTTTCCAACAGCTGGAACGGCTGGGTAGAGTTCAGCTCTTTCGGGTAAGCAGGCAGCAGAGCTTGCTCAACATCACCACCACGGGTGTTGATGGTCAGATCAAGCACGTCGGTCTTAACCGAGATCAGTTTCCCCTGGCCACTGGCCGGTACGCCCTGGTCGGCGGCGCTACCCGCTGCGGTGGTCGTTGTCTGCGTGGTCTGTTGGGCCTGAGGTTGCGGGTTTTTATCCTGCTCCCAGGCTTGCCAGATCATGAAAGACACGAACAGCAAAGCGATGACTAAAAGATTGCGTTGCGAATCCATCGTTAGTGTTCTCTGGTATCAAATGGTCCGGGCGGGACGGGATCGTCACCACCAGGGTGTAAAGGGTGGCATTTTAATACGCGTTTCACCGTCAACCAACTGCCTTTTATCACTCCAAACCTGCGCAATGCCTCAATTCCGTAGCTTGAACAGGTTGGAGTGAAACGACAATGCGGCCCGAGTAGCGGACTAATCAGGCGTTGATAGACCCGAATGAGGGCTATCAGGACCCGCGAGCCAGGCGACAGTGGCGGCGCCATAATTTTTCCAACGCTTCCGAGAGAGCACGGTTATCGAGGTCGGCAACCCCTTTTTTCGCCACCACCACGAAATCCATAGCCGGGAGTTCATGTTGGCGCAGACGGAAGCTTTCACGCGTCAGACGTTTAATCCGATTGCGTTCATGGGCGCGTCGAACGTTTTTCTTGGCGACTGTAAGACCGATACGGGGATGCCCCAGCGAATTCAGGCGGCCGAGAATGGTAATTTGCGGCGTGCCAGCCCGTTGTGGCTGCTGGAAGACGAATGTGAATTGACTGGGAGTTAACAAGCGTAACTCCCTGGGAAATGCGAGCTTAACCACTCAGGGGTTAGCTTTATTACTTAGAAACGGTCAGACGAGCGCGGCCTTTAGCACGACGACGTGCCAGAACCTGACGACCATTTTTAGTAGCCATACGAGCACGGAAGCCGTGAGAACGGTTGCGCTTCAGTACAGACGGTTGAAAAGTGCGTTTCATGGCGATTTCTACCTAAACTTGAATAAATTCAATGGCTTTATTGGATATCCGCCGAAAAATGAAACGATGGACACCGAAGCCATGGGTGATTAAAGAGGCCGGATTGTAATAATTGTACACTCCGGAGTCAATTCTCTTTCCTTATTTACCGCGCTTTTCCGCACCTTTTCGCAGGGAAAATGTACGACCTCACACCAGTGGAAACCAGCATGGCGCGCCGGGTGGAGGATTATACGGGCTGATGGGTAAAGCGCAAGGATCGTCCTGGATCTTTATTAGATCGATTAAGCCAATTTTTGTCTATGGTCATTAAATTTTCCAATATGCGGCGTAAATCGTGCCCGCCTCGCGGCAGGATCGTTTACACTTAGCGAGTTCTGGAAAGTCCTGTGGATAAATCGGGAAAATCTGTGAGAAACAGAAGATCTCTTGCGCAGTTTAGGCTATGATCCGCGGTCCCGATCGTTTTGCAGGATCTTGATCGGGCATATAACCGCAGACAGCGGTTCGTGCGTCACCCTCAAGCAGGGTCTTTTCGACGTACGTCAACAATCATGAATGTTTCAGCCTTAGTCATTATCGACTTTTGTTCGAGTGGAGTCCGCCGTGTCACTTTCGCTTTGGCAGCAGTGTCTTGCCCGATTGCAGGATGAGTTACCAGCCACAGAATTCAGTATGTGGATACGCCCATTGCAGGCGGAACTGAGCGATAACACGCTGGCCCTGTACGCGCCAAACCGTTTTGTCCTCGATTGGGTACGGGACAAGTACCTTAATAATATCAATGGACTGCTAACCAGTTTCTGCGGAGCGGATGCCCCACAGCTGCGTTTTGAAGTCGGCACCAAACCGGTGACGCAAACGCCACAAGCGGCAGTGACGAGCAACGTCGCGGCCCCTGCACAGGTGGCGCAAACGCAGCCGCAACGTGCTGCGCCTTCTACGCGCTCAGGTTGGGATAACGTCCCGGCCCCGGCAGAACCGACCTATCGTTCTAACGTAAACGTCAAACACACGTTTGATAACTTCGTTGAAGGTAAATCTAACCAACTGGCGCGCGCGGCGGCTCGCCAGGTGGCGGATAACCCTGGCGGTGCCTATAACCCGTTGTTCCTTTATGGCGGCACGGGTCTGGGTAAAACTCACCTGCTGCATGCGGTGGGTAACGGCATTATGGCGCGCAAGCCGAATGCCAAAGTGGTTTATATGCACTCCGAGCGCTTTGTTCAGGACATGGTTAAAGCCCTGCAAAACAACGCGATCGAAGAGTTTAAACGCTACTACCGTTCCGTAGATGCACTGCTGATCGACGATATTCAGTTTTTTGCTAATAAAGAACGATCTCAGGAAGAGTTTTTCCACACCTTCAACGCCCTGCTGGAAGGTAATCAACAGATCATTCTCACCTCGGATCGCTATCCGAAAGAGATCAACGGCGTTGAGGATCGTTTGAAATCCCGCTTCGGTTGGGGACTGACTGTGGCGATCGAACCGCCAGAGCTGGAAACCCGTGTGGCGATCCTGATGAAAAAGGCCGACGAAAACGACATTCGTTTGCCGGGCGAAGTGGCGTTCTTTATCGCCAAGCGTCTACGATCTAACGTACGTGAGCTGGAAGGGGCGCTGAACCGCGTCATTGCCAATGCCAACTTTACCGGACGGGCGATCACCATCGACTTCGTGCGTGAGGCGCTGCGCGACTTGCTGGCATTGCAGGAAAAACTGGTCACCATCGACAATATTCAGAAGACGGTGGCGGAGTACTACAAGATCAAAGTCGCGGATCTCCTTTCCAAGCGTCGATCCCGCTCGGTGGCGCGTCCGCGCCAGATGGCGATGGCGCTGGCGAAAGAGCTGACTAACCACAGTCTGCCGGAGATTGGCGATGCGTTTGGTGGCCGTGACCACACGACGGTGCTTCATGCCTGCCGTAAGATCGAGCAGTTGCGTGAAGAGAGCCACGATATCAAAGAAGATTTTTCAAATTTAATCAGAACATTGTCATCGTAAACCTATGAAATTTACCGTAGAACGTGAGCATTTATTAAAACCGCTACAACAGGTGAGCGGTCCGTTAGGTGGTCGTCCTACGCTACCGATTCTCGGTAATCTGCTGTTACAGGTTGCTGACGGTACGTTGTCGCTGACCGGTACTGATCTCGAGATGGAAATGGTGGCACGTGTTGCGCTGGTTCAGCCACACGAGCCAGGAGCGACGACCGTTCCGGCGCGCAAATTCTTTGATATCTGCCGTGGTCTGCCTGAAGGCGCGGAAATTGCCGTGCAGCTGGAAGGTGAACGGATGCTGGTACGCTCCGGGCGTAGCCGTTTTTCGCTGTCTACCCTGCCAGCGGCGGATTTCCCGAACCTCGATGACTGGCAGAGTGAAGTCGAATTTACCCTGCCGCAGGCAACGATGAAGCGTCTGATTGAAGCGACCCAGTTTTCTATGGCGCATCAGGACGTTCGCTATTACTTAAATGGTATGCTGTTTGAAACCGAAGGTGAAGAACTGCGCACCGTGGCAACCGACGGCCACCGTCTGGCGGTCTGTTCAATGCCAATTGGTCAATCTTTGCCAAGCCATTCGGTGATCGTACCGCGTAAAGGCGTGATTGAACTGATGCGTATGCTCGACGGCGGCGACAATCCGCTGCGCGTACAGATTGGCAGCAACAACATTCGCGCCCACGTTGGCGACTTTATCTTCACCTCCAAACTGGTGGATGGTCGCTTCCCGGATTATCGCCGCGTTCTGCCGAAGAACCCGGACAAACATCTGGAAGCTGGCTGCGATCTGCTCAAGCAGGCGTTTGCTCGCGCGGCGATTCTCTCTAACGAGAAATTCCGCGGCGTACGTCTTTATGTCAGCGAAAACCAGCTGAAAATCACCGCCAACAACCCGGAACAGGAAGAAGCGGAAGAGATCCTCGACGTTACCTATAGCGGTGCGGAGATGGAAATCGGCTTCAACGTCAGTTATGTGCTGGATGTTCTGAACGCGCTGAAATGCGAAAACGTCCGCATGATGCTGACCGATTCGGTTTCCAGCGTGCAGATTGAAGATGCGGCCAGCCAGAGCGCGGCTTATGTTGTCATGCCAATGAGACTGTAATGTCCCTCACCCGCTTGTTGATCCGCGATTTCCGCAACATTGAAACCGCGGATCTCGCCTTATCTCCCGGCTTTAACTTTCTGGTAGGTGCCAACGGCAGTGGCAAAACCAGCGTGCTGGAAGCCATCTATACGCTCGGCCATGGTCGGGCGTTTCGCAGTTTGCAGATTGGTCGCGTCATTCGCCATGAGCAGGAGGCGTTTGTTCTCCACGGGCGATTACAGGGCGAAGAGCGCGAGACAGCGATTGGCTTAACCAAAGACAAACAGGGCGACAGCAAAGTCCGCATCGACGGTACAGACGGGCATAAGGTCGCGGAACTGGCGCACCTGATGCCAATGCAGTTGATAACGCCAGAAGGGTTTACTTTACTCAACGGCGGCCCCAAATACAGAAGAGCATTCCTCGACTGGGGATGCTTTCACAACGAACCCGGATTTTTCACCGCCTGGAGCAATCTCAAGCGATTGCTCAAGCAGCGCAATGCGGCGCTGCGCCAGGTGACACGTTACGAACAGCTACGCCCGTGGGATAAAGAGCTGATCCCGCTGGCGGAGCAAATCAGCACCTGGCGCGCGGAGTATAGCGCCGGTATCGCGGCCGATATGGCTGATACCTGTAAGCAATTTCTCCCTGAGTTTTCTCTGACTTTCTCTTTCCAGCGCGGCTGGGAGAAAGAGACAGAATATGCTGAGGTGCTGGAACGTAATTTTGAACGCGATCGCCAGCTAACCTACACCGCGCACGGCCCGCACAAAGCGGACTTACGCATTCGCGCCGACGGTGCGCCGGTGGAAGATACCTTATCGCGTGGGCAGCTTAAGCTGTTGATGTGCGCCTTACGTCTGGCGCAAGGAGAGTTCCTCACCCGTGAAAGCGGGCGGCGGTGTCTCTACCTGATAGATGATTTTGCCTCTGAGCTTGATGATGAGCGTCGCGGGCTGCTTGCCAGCCGCTTAAAAGCGACGCAATCACAGGTCTTTGTCAGCGCGATCAGTGCTGAACACGTTATAGACATGTCGGACGAAAATTCGAAGATGTTTACCGTGGAAAAGGGTAAAATAACGGATTAACCCAAGTATAAATGAGCGAGAAACGTTGATGTCGAATTCTTATGACTCCTCCAGTATCAAAGTCCTGAAAGGGCTGGATGCGGTGCGTAAGCGCCCGGGTATGTATATCGGCGACACGGATGACGGCACCGGTCTGCACCACATGGTATTCGAGGTGGTAGATAACGCTATCGACGAAGCGCTCGCGGGTCACTGTAAAGAAATTATCGTCACCATTCACGCCGATAACTCTGTCTCTGTACAGGATGACGGGCGCGGCATTCCGACCGGTATTCACCCGGAAGAGGGCGTATCGGCGGCGGAAGTGATCATGACCGTTCTGCACGCAGGCGGTAAATTTGACGATAACTCCTATAAAGTGTCCGGCGGTCTGCACGGCGTTGGTGTTTCGGTAGTAAACGCCCTGTCGCAAAAACTGGAGCTGGTTATCCAGCGCGAGGGTAAAATTCACCGTCAGATCTACGAACACGGTGTACCGCAGGCCCCGCTGGCGGTTACCGGCGAGACTGAAAAAACCGGCACCATGGTGCGTTTCTGGCCCAGCCTCGAAACCTTCACCAATGTGACCGAGTTCGAATATGAAATTCTGGCGAAACGTCTGCGTGAGTTGTCGTTCCTCAACTCCGGCGTTTCCATTCGTCTGCGCGACAAGCGCGACGGCAAAGAAGACCACTTCCACTATGAAGGCGGCATCAAGGCGTTCGTTGAATATCTGAACAAGAACAAAACGCCGATCCACCCGAATATCTTCTACTTCTCCACTGAAAAAGACGGTATTGGCGTCGAAGTGGCGTTGCAGTGGAACGATGGCTTCCAGGAAAACATCTACTGCTTTACCAACAACATTCCGCAGCGTGACGGCGGTACTCACCTGGCAGGCTTCCGTGCGGCGATGACCCGTACCCTGAACGCCTACATGGACAAAGAAGGCTACAGCAAAAAAGCCAAAGTCAGCGCCACCGGTGACGATGCGCGTGAAGGCCTGATTGCGGTCGTTTCCGTGAAAGTGCCGGACCCGAAATTCTCCTCCCAGACCAAAGACAAACTGGTTTCTTCTGAGGTGAAATCGGCGGTTGAACAGCAGATGAACGAACTGCTGGCAGAATACCTGCTGGAAAACCCAACCGACGCGAAAATCGTGGTTGGCAAAATTATCGATGCTGCCCGTGCCCGTGAAGCGGCGCGTCGCGCGCGTGAAATGACCCGCCGTAAAGGTGCGCTCGACTTAGCGGGCCTGCCGGGCAAACTGGCAGACTGCCAGGAACGCGATCCGGCGCTTTCCGAACTGTACCTGGTGGAAGGGGACTCCGCGGGCGGCTCTGCGAAGCAGGGGCGTAACCGCAAGAACCAGGCGATTCTGCCGCTGAAGGGTAAAATCCTCAACGTCGAGAAAGCGCGCTTCGATAAGATGCTCTCTTCTCAGGAAGTGGCGACGCTTATCACCGCGCTTGGCTGTGGTATCGGTCGTGACGAGTACAACCCGGACAAACTGCGTTATCACAGCATCATCATCATGACCGATGCGGACGTCGACGGCTCGCACATTCGTACGCTGCTGTTGACCTTCTTCTATCGTCAGATGCCGGAAATCGTTGAACGCGGTCACGTCTACATCGCTCAGCCGCCGCTGTACAAAGTGAAGAAAGGCAAGCAGGAACAGTACATTAAAGACGACGAAGCGATGGATCAGTACCAGATCTCTATCGCGCTGGACGGCGCAACGCTGCACACCAACGCCAGTGCACCGGCATTGGCTGGCGAAGCGTTAGAGAAACTGGTATCTGAGTACAACGCGACGCAGAAAATGATCAATCGTATGGAGCGTCGTTATCCGAAAGCAATGCTGAAAGAGCTTATCTATCAGCCGACGTTGACGGAAGCTGACCTTTCTGATGAGCAGACCGTTACCCGCTGGGTGAACGCGCTGGTCAGCGAACTGAACGACAAAGAACAGCACGGCAGCCAGTGGAAGTTTGATGTTCACACCAATGCTGAGCAAAACCTGTTCGAGCCGATTGTTCGCGTGCGTACCCACGGTGTGGATACTGACTATCCGCTGGATCACGAGTTTATCACCGGTGGCGAATATCGTCGTATCTGCACGCTGGGTGAGAAACTGCGTGGCTTGCTGGAAGAAGATGCGTTTATCGAACGTGGCGAGCGTCGTCAGCCGGTAGCCAGCTTCGAGCAGGCGCTGGACTGGCTGGTGAAAGAGTCCCGTCGCGGCCTCTCCATCCAGCGTTATAAAGGTCTGGGCGAGATGAACCCGGAACAGCTGTGGGAAACCACTATGGACCCGGAAAGTCGTCGTATGCTGCGCGTTACCGTTAAAGATGCGATTGCTGCCGACCAGTTGTTCACCACGCTGATGGGCGACGCCGTTGAACCGCGCCGTGCGTTTATTGAAGAGAACGCCCTGAAAGCGGCGAATATCGATATTTAATGGCGCTAACCATGCGAGCGTGCCTGATGCGCTACGCTTATCAGGCCTACGAAAATCTTGCAATGTATTGAATTTTCATGATTTTGTAGGCCGGATAAGGCGTTCACGCCGCATCCGGCAAGAAGCTATAAGAAAAGGGCGGAGATCATCTCCGCCCTTTTTATTTCTGCAATCCGCAATTATCATCCCGCAAATCTATACTTTTTGGGTCAACACGTAACGCTTTACAGGTGATTATCATGGGGCTTTTTGATGAAGTTGTCGGTGCCTTTCTGAAAGGCGATGCGGGGAAATATCAGGCTATTTTAAGTTGGGTTGAGGAGCAGGGCGGCATTCAGGTGCTGCTGGAAAAACTGCAAAGTGGCGGCTTAGGGGCCATTCTCTCAACCTGGCTGAGTAATCAACAGGGCAATCAATCGGTTAGTGGCGAGCAACTGGAATCGGCGCTCGGCACAAATGCGGTGTCCGATCTCGGGCAAAAACTTGGCGTGGATACCAGTACAGCTTCCAGTTTACTGGCAGAACAATTGCCGAAGATTATTGATGCGCTCTCACCGCAAGGTGAAGTGTCACCACAAGCCAATAACGATCTGCTTTCCGCAGGCATGGAACTGCTGAAAGGGAAACTCTTCCGCTAAGCAAAAAGGGAGCACGCAACGCGCGTTGCATCCCCCTTTTCCCTCGGGTGTTGTACTGATTTTTGAGCGGAATCGCGTTAGCATGGGTCAGGAACCAATCTACCTGGGGAACTCATGGCTATTAAACTCATTGCTATCGATATGGATGGCACCCTTCTGCTGCCCGATCACACCATTTCACCCGCCGTTAAAAATGCGATTGCCGCAGCTCGCGCCCGTGGCGTGAATGTCGTGCTAACGACGGGTCGCCCGTATGCAGGTGTGCACAACTACCTGAAAGAGCTGCATATGGAACAGCCGGGCGACTACTGCATTACTTATAACGGCGCGCTGGTACAGAAGGCCGCTGATGGTAGCACCGTGGCGCAAACTGCTCTCAGCTATGACGACTATCGTTTCCTGGAAAAACTCTCTCGCGAAGTCGGTTCTCATTTCCACGCCCTGGACCGCACCACGCTGTACACCGCCAACCGTGATATCAGCTACTACACGGTGCATGAATCCTTCGTTGCCACCATTCCGCTGGTGTTCTGCGAAGCGGAGAAAATGGACCCCAATACCCAGTTCCTGAAAGTGATGATGATTGATGAACCCGCCATCCTCGACCAGGCTATCGCGCGTATTCCGCAGGAAGTGAAAGAGAAATATACCGTGCTGAAAAGTGCGCCGTACTTCCTCGAAATCCTCGATAAACGCGTTAACAAAGGTACGGGGGTGAAATCACTGGCCGACGTGTTAGGTATTAAACCGGAAGAAATCATGGCGATTGGCGATCAGGAAAACGATATCGCAATGATTGAATATGCAGGCGTCGGTGTGGCGATGGATAACGCTATTCCTTCAGTGAAAGAAGTGGCGAACTTTGTCACCAAATCTAACCTTGAAGATGGCGTGGCGTTTGCTATTGAGAAGTATGTGCTGAATTAATCTGTGGGCGGGCAAACAGCATAAACGCGTTTGCCCGCTTACTGATTATTGGTTTACTGCATATACAACCAGAAATTGCAGCGGTGCAGTAATGATGTCCAGCGTAACAGTCACTGGCAGTAATGCTGCGGAAACACCATCCGGAATGCCTCTGGGTGAATAGTATTCATAAAATCGCACTTTAAATGGATGGTAGAACGCCATCACCTTTGAGTAATCCATGTTTTTATTTTTCTCATGGATTGTGCCTTTTAGGTTTTCCAGTGACCTGGTACAGTGTTGAACACCACAGGCAAAACCATAATGCGTTGCCAGTGCCTTTTCTTCTTCGTTATTCCAGTAGTAGTAAAGCGATATTGTGCCGGTAAATTTCTTTTTCCCCGCATTTAAAACAAATCTTGCGTCATCGGCAACCTGAATATTGTGCCGGTTAAGTGCTGGATCATTGAGCATCTTAACGATGTCATCGGCACCATCAGTGATAAGGTAATCCAGCGATTCCCCTACAAAAACATAGCCTTTTGTTCCATTACTATCTTTTGCCTGCGATAGCCCAGTGATGGTGTCTGACTGCGATTGATACTTTCCTGAACTACCCTTTGCGGTATGGGAAACCAGAGCATACGAGATACAGCCTGAAAGCATCAGCGCCAGTGGGAATAAACCGGCAGCCTTAAAAAATCCCTTAAAATTCAACTTCATGATTAATCCTTTAAACGAGTAGCTAAGCCGTTGAAAGCATACTCTTCTTTCCCTCCTGTTTAGCGCCTGATATCCCTTTTCAGATTTCTGCCCGACGCATGTCATTTTTTTATGCATTGTTCTTTTTGTGATCTAAATTGTAGTACAACAATATAAGTTTGTACTACATTACACACTCAGCAAACGCGAACGTCATCACGCTGGTACTACAAAGTTGCCGTGTTATGCATCGATCGGGGTAAAGTAGAGAAGAACATACAGAGCACAAGGACTCTCCATGACTCTCAATAAAACCGATCGCATTGTCATTACGCTGGGTAAACAGATCGTTCACGGCAAATACGTACCTGGCTCGCCACTTCCGGCTGAGGCGGAGCTCTGTGAAGAGTTTGTAACCTCGCGCAACATCATCCGTGAGGTGTTCCGTTCGCTGATGGCGAAGCGGCTGATTGAAATGAAACGTTATCGCGGGGCGTTTGTGGCTCCGCGTAACCAGTGGAATTACCTCGACACTGACGTACTGCAATGGGTGCTGGAAAACGACTATGACCCACGGCTTATCAGTGCCATGAGCGAAGTGCGAAATCTGGTGGAACCGGCGATTGCCCGTTGGGCAGCAGAGCGCGCGACTTCCAGCGATCTGGCGCAGATTGAATCGGCGCTGAACGAGATGATTGCCAACAATCAGGACCGCGAAGCGTTTAACGAAGCGGATATTCGCTACCACGAGGCGGTGTTGCAGTCGGTGCATAACCCGGTGTTACAGCAACTTAGCATTGCGATCAGTTCGCTTCAGCGGGCGGTTTTTGAACGAACCTGGATGGGCGATGAGGCCAACATGCCGCAAACGCTCCAGGAACATAAGGCGCTGTTCGATGCGATACGGCATCAGGACGGCGATGCGGCAGAGCAGGCGGCGCTTACCATGATCGCCAGCTCTACACGAAGGTTAAAGGAAATCACATGACAGCTCGCTACATCGCAATTGACTGGGGATCGACCAATCTGCGCGCCTGGCTTTATCAGGGCGACCACTGCCTGGAGAGCAGGCAATCAGAAGCAGGCGTCACGCGCCTGAACGGAAAATCTCCGGCTGCGGTGTTAGCAGAAGTCACGACCGACTGGCGTGAAGAGAATACGCCAGTGGTAATGGCAGGAATGGTCGGCAGCAATGTCGGCTGGAAAGTTGCTCCGTATTTATCTGTTCCTGCCCGTTTTTCGTCTATTGGCGAACAATTAACGTCTGTTGGCGACAATATCTGGATTATTCCCGGATTATGTGTCTCTCATGACGATAACCACAATGTGATGCGCGGCGAAGAAACACAATTGATCGGCGCGCGAGCTCTGGCTCCTTCCTCTCTTTATGTCATGCCCGGAACCCATTGCAAATGGGTGCAGGCCGATAGCCAGCAAATCAACGATTTTCGCACCGTGATGACCGGTGAATTACATCATTTACTGTTAAATCACTCATTGATTGGCGCAGGTTTGCCGCCGCAGGAAAACTCTGCCGATGCCTTCGCGGCTGGTCTTGAGCGTGGTCTTAATACGCCCGCCATATTGCCGCAGCTTTTTGAAGTTCGCGCCTCGCATGTGCTGGGAACACTTCCCCGCGAACAGGTCAGCGAATTTCTCTCTGGTTTGTTGATTGGCGCAGAGGTCGCCAGTATGCGCGACTATGTGGCCCATCAACACGCCATCACCCTTGTCGCCGGAACATCGCTGACCGCGCGCTACCAGCAAGCCTTTCAGGCGATGGGTTGCGACGTGACGGCGGTGGCGGGCGACACGGCATTTCAGGCTGGTATAAGGAGCATCGCTCATGCAGTGGCAAACTAAACTCCCGCTGATCGCCATTTTGCGCGGTATTACGCCCGACGAGGCGCTGGCGCATGTTGGCGCGGTGATTGACGCCGGGTTCGACGCGGTTGAAATCCCGCTGAATTCCCCACAATGGGAGCAAAGCATTCCCGCCATCGTTGATGCGTACGGCGACAAGGCGTTGATTGGCGCAGGTACGGTACTGAAACCTGAACAGGTCGATGCGCTCGCCAGGATGGGCTGTCAGCTCATCGTTACGCCCAATATCCATAGTGAAGTGATCCGCCGTGCGGTGGGCTACGGCATGACCGTCTGCCCCGGCTGCGCGACGGCGACCGAAGCCTTTACCGCGCTCGAAGCGGGCGCGCAGGCGCTGAAAATATTTCCGTCATCGGCTTTTGGTCCGCAATACATCAAAGCGTTAAAAGCGGTATTGCCATCGGACATCGCAGTCTTTGCCGTTGGCGGCGTGACGCCAGAAAACCTGGCGCAGTGGATAGACGCAGGTTGTGCAGGGGCGGGCTTAGGCAGCGATCTCTATCGCGCCGGGCAATCCGTAGAGCGCACCGCGCAGCAGGCAGCAGCATTTGTTAAGGCGTATCGAGAGGCAGTGCAATGAAAATCACCAAAATTACCACGTATCGTTTACCTCCCCGCTGGATGTTCCTGAAAATTGAAACCGATGAAGGCGTGGTCGGTTGGGGCGAGCCCGTGATCGAAGGCCGCGCCCGTACGGTGGAAGCGGCAGTTCACGAGCTGGGTGACTATTTGATTGGTCAGGATCCATCGCGCATCAATGACTTATGGCAAGTGATGTATCGCGCCGGATTCTATCGCGGCGGTCCGATCCTGATGAGCGCCATCGCCGGGATTGACCAGGCATTATGGGATATCAAAGGTAAAGTGCTGAATGCGCCGGTCTGGCAACTGATGGGCGGCCTGGTTCGCGACAAAATTAAAGCCTACAGTTGGGTTGGCGGCGATCGTCCGGCGGATGTTATCGACGGCATTAAAACGCTACGCGAAATCGGCTTCGATACCTTCAAACTGAACGGTTGTGAAGAACTGGGGCTAATTGATAACTCCCGCGCGGTAGATGCGGCGGTTAACACCGTGGCACAAATTCGTGAAGCTTTTGGCAATCAGATTGAGTTTGGTCTTGATTTCCACGGTCGCGTCAGCGCGCCGATGGCGAAAGTGCTGATTAAAGAACTGGAGCCGTATCGCCCGCTGTTTATGAGGAGCCGGTGCTGGCGGAACAAGCCGAATACTACCCGAAACTGGCGGCACAAACGCATATTCCACTGGCGGCGGGTGAACGCATGTTCTCACGCTTCGATTTTAAACGCGTGCTGGAGGCAGGCGGTATTTCGATTCTGCAACCGGATCTCTCCCACGCGGGCGGTATTACCGAATGCTACAAAATCGCCGGAATGGCAGAAGCCTATGACGTGACCCTTGCGCCGCACTGTCCGCTCGGACCGATTGCACTGGCGGCTTGCCTGCATATCGACTTTGTTTCCTATAACGCCGTACTTCAGGAACAAAGTATGGGAATTCATTACAACAAAGGCGCGGAGTTACTCGACTTTGTGAAAAACAAAGAAGACTTCAGCATGGTCGGCGGCTTCTTTAAACCGTTAACGAAACCGGGCTTAGGCGTGGAAATCGACGAAGCTAAAGTGATTGAGTTCAGTAAAAATGCCCCGGACTGGCGTAACCCGCTCTGGCGTCATGAAGATAACAGCGTAGCAGAGTGGTAATTCCTGCCACGTAAGCCCCTCATCGGGCACTAAAACAGCAATACAAAAATATAACCCTCTGTAAATTACAGGGCATGGTGAGCGGCTTCGCTATGCCCAAAATCTGGAGAAAGCTCGCTATGGATATTCCCGTTAATGCAGCAAAGCCGGGGCGTCGGCGTTATCTGACGCTGGTGATGATCTTTATTACGGTGGTCATTTGTTATGTTGACCGCGCTAACCTGGCCGTGGCTGCCGCCCATATTCAGGAAGAGTTCGGCATTACCAAAGCGGAAATGGGCTATGTATTTTCGGCCTTCGCCTGGCTTTATACGCTATGCCAGATCCCCGGCGGTTGGTTTTTAGATCGCGTAGGTTCTCGCGTGACTTATTTTATTGCGATATTTGGTTGGTCAGTGGCGACTTTATTCCAGGGCTTTGCCACGGGATTAATGTCATTAATTGGTCTGCGTGCGATAACCGGTATTTTCGAAGCGCCCGCTTTCCCGACCAATAACCGGATGGTGACCAGCTGGTTCCCGGAACATGAACGCGCTTC
>OGXB01000705.1_pt1 | contig 22510 bp, 15 predicted proteins | sample 1576161 | NCBI WGS metagenome assembly OGXB01 (sample SAMEA3541474, study PRJEB24748) | human gut metagenome | biome: human gut; feature: human-associated habitat; material: faeces | place: China | collected 2012
CCACTCCCGAAAGATTTTGTGATAGGCGCCGCCCAATCCGGCATAAGTACCCGTATGGACGAACATCGCATAGCGGCCTCCGGCGATCGTCTTGACGCCCACGGGGCCGACGGCCACCGGGCCTTTGGGAATCGTCAGGCATACGTCGCACCGCAGGTCGCCGGATTTCGAAATGTCGGGATCGTTGTGGTAAACGACGATGGACTCGATCCCCGCCGAGAAGAGTTTCTGCTCTTTGACGTATTGCCAGAGACGGGCGAAACAGTCGCCGTAATCGACTTCGCCGTAATCCCCCTGAGCGCGGAGATAGGCCACGGTCTTTTCGGGAATTTCCAGCATTTTGGGTTTCGACAACCGGATTCCGGCGTCGGAATGCATGCATTTTGTCATGGACGGAAGGTTTTTAGCGGTTCGATACTCTTTTGGCGAGATGCCGAAAAACCGTCCGAAAGCCTTGGTCAGCGACGACGGGGCGTCGTACCCCACGCGGTAGGCGATCTCTGCGACCGTAAGATCGGAGTAAAGCAGCAGGCGTGCCGCCGTCTCGATGCGCGTGCGGGCGATGAACTCCCCCGGCGGCTCGCCCAGAAAGGCCGAAACGATGCGGTGGAAATGGCAGGGCGAAAACGACGACACCTCGGCCAGCGTACGCAGGTCGAGCGTTTCGTCCAGATGGGTCCGGATGTATTCGACGACGGTGTTGATCCGCCGCTGATAATCGGCTGTCGTGGCTGGTTTGTTCTTCATCTCGGCGACAAAGGTATTCTCCGCCGGGGAAACGGACTTTTCCGATTTTGCGAATTTGCCTTACATCATCCGCCCGAAAGTCCTCCTGCCTAAAAGATAACGCAGCACCACCGAACCTCGGTAAATCTTCTCTTCCGCGGACCCTTTGCGGTTCTGCCGGATGGTCTTCCGCTTGCGGGACAGATCGCGGTGCCACCGCAGGAAGTCGCGGTAGGCGCGGAACACCGCCCGGAAATTGTCGCTCCGCCCCTGCACCAGATAGGACAAGGCCGCCAGCAAGTCGAGCGCAGGACGCACGACGGCAACCGTGACCCGCTGCACGGACGAAGAGCACTTGTAGAGCATCGCCAGATTATTGCGATGGTTGTAGAAGACTTTGGTCGGCGAATCGGCCGTGAGCGTACCGCCGCCGAGGTGGTAGACCCTGCTTTGCGGCACGACCCGCACCCGGTAACCGGCCAGCTGCATGCGCCAGCAGAGATCAATCTCCTCCATGTGGGCGAAAAAATCGGCGTCGAAGCCGCCCAGCGCATGGAACACATCGGCCCGGCAGCAGAATGCGGCGCCGCTGACCCAGAAAACGTCGCGGGCGTCGTCGTACTGGCCCTCGTCGGCCTCGACCTGTTTCAGGATGCGGCCCCGGCAGAACGGATAACCGAGAAAGTCGATAAATCCGCCCGAAGCGCCTGCATATTCGAATTTCGTGCGGTCGGTCCATGAGATCAGTTTCGGAGAGACGACGGCTACGTCGGGTTCGCGTTCCAGCACGTCGAGGATCGGAGCGAGCCACCCTTCGGGCGTCTCTATGTCGGAATTGAGCAGCAGGTAATAGTCCGCCCGGACCTGCTCCAAAGCCCGGTTATACCCTCCGGCAAACCCGTAATTGGCATCGAGACGCAACACCCCGACGGAGGGGAATTCCGTCGCCAGCACCCTCAGCGAATCGTCCGTCGAGCCGTTGTCGGCGACCACGACCTCCACGCCGGCAGGGGCCGCAGCGACGACACTGGGCAGGAAACGGCGCAGGTGCTCCGCGCCGTTCCAGTTGAGTATGACTATCTTAGCGACCGGCATTTGTACGTTTGTGTTTCCAGCGGCGGTGCGACCACATCCAGAGTTCCGGGTGTTCGCTGATCATCGCTTCCAGCTTCCTAACGTAACGCTCCGTAATTTCGTATTCGGCGACCTGCTCTTCACCGTCGTAAATCGGCTCGAACGACATCTGGTAGCGGCCCCGCCGCAGACGGTCCATCCTGACGAAATAGACCGGCAGTTTGCAGCGCAGCGCCAGCTTCTCCCCGCCGTCGAAAAAAATCGTATCCTGATTGAGGAAGCGGAACCAGTGGCTGTCGGGACGGCGCGGCGGATTCTGGTCGGCGATAAGCCCCATGACGAGGTTTTTGCCGTCCACGCCGCATTCCCGGTTGCGCAGGTAGAAGCGCAGCGAATCCTTCATGGCCACGGTCATCGAATTTTCATAGTTGCGCAAACGCTGGTAAAGCCGCTCCATGACCTTGCTGCGCAGGGGATGATACACCGCCACCAACATCTGCGAGCGTTCGTAAAGCCCCCAGTAGGAACAATACTCCCAACAGCCGAAATGGGCCGTCATAGCGATCCAGTCGCGGCCGTGCACGGCCTTGTAATGTTCGTCGAATCCCTTCACCGTCAGCACCGTGCGGGCCTTTTCTTCGCCCATATGGGCCATATTGACCGTATCGACGAATATCTCGGCCAGCGTCCGGTAGAAATTGCGGCGGATGACGGCCAGCTCCCCGACGCTCTTTTCCGGGAACGAATTGCGCAGGTTTTCGTTCACGACCTTCATGCGGTAACGCAGGCAGTAGTAGAGTATGAAAAAGAGCAGGTTCTCGACGACGTAATATTTGAACCAGTACGGCAGCACGGCAAAGAAACGGGCACCGAGCCACAAAGACTCCAGCCATACCTTCTGCGCAAAATTCAGCTCAGCTCGTTTCATCCGGCAAGGCGTTAGGGTTCGACAAAAAGTTTCACGTTATCCACCTTGGTGCGTATCCTCAGCCAGCTGGCCAGCGTCTTCCGGTCGATCGAATCGGCGGGCGCCTTGGGCGTAACGACGCAAACGAGGGTCGTATCGAGCGGCGTACCCGCGACATCGAACGTAATGCCCTTCATCAGCGATATGGCCTTGATATTCTCCATCATGACGCCCACTTCGCGCGAAATGTCGTCTACTTCGACGTTCGTAACCCGGTAGCGTTTCAGCTGAGCCGTCATTTCGCCGATGCGCCGGTTCTTCTCCTCCAGCAGTTCGAGGTAGCTCTGCTGCAGCGACGCCACGTTTATCTCGTCCGTCTTGTTGGCCTGACGCACCACCAGTTCGGCCTTCTCCAGTCCGAAGTTGCGCATCTGCGCACGGGCATTCTCGATAATTTCGTCGCCGATGGGTTCTCCCACGAGCAGCAGTTCGATCTGCGAGGGGTCTTTGCCGTGCGCATAATGCTTGTTGCACTCGATCACGCGCGTATGCGGAAACTTGAAGACCTGCGCGACGTATTTGTCGGCCACGGCTTCGAACAGCGAGACGCGGACCATATGGAAACCGATGATGACGCTCGGAATGAAAGTCACGAGCGTAATAACCATCATCAGCCGCTTGACGTTGCGTTCGCGCACCTTGTCGATAAAGGCGTTCTTCTCGTACTTCAGGAAACGGACCATGAGGTAAGTCGCCAGCGCGATGAAGACCGAGTTGATGAAAAAGAGGTAAAAGGCCCCGACGAAGAATTTTATCTGCCCCGTTGCCAGACCGAAGCCCGCCGTGCAGAGGGGCGGTATCAGCGCCGTGGCGATCGCCACACCGGGGATAACGGTCGAGGTGCGGTCCTGCCGCGTCTGCGCCACGATACCGGCCAGACCGCCGAACAGCGCGATCAGCACGTCGTAGGTCGTCGGCACCGTGCGGGCCAGCAGCTCGCTGCTGTTCGACGAGAGGGGCGACACGAGGAAATAAACCGTCGAGGTAATAATCGCCACGATGAACATCAGCGCATAGTTGCGCAGTGCCTTTTTGAGCAGCTCGAAATCGTTGATGCCCAGCGAAAGGCCGATGCCCATAATAGGACCCATGATCGGCGAAATGAGCATGGCGCCGATAATTACGGCCGCCGAATTGACGTTCAGGCCAAGCGACGCGATCATCGTCGCAAAAATCAGCACCCAAAGGTTCACCCCGCGGAACACCACGCCCTTGCTGATGGCCGCCACGACCTCGTCGCGCTGCGCCTTGTCTTCGTCGAGGCTGAAGCGCCCCCGCAGGAATTCACGCATCTCCCCCACCCAGAGCGAGAAAGAGCGTTTTACATTATGCGTATCGTTCGTATTTTCCATTTCAACATGCACTATCTTTCATTTATTCCTCTTCGTCCGCCGCCGTCTCCCGCTTCGGTTTGGGTTTTCCGGCCAGCACGATCACGAACTCCCCCTTGGGGTCCGTCGTGCGGAAGTGTTCCAGCACCTCGGCGACCGTACCGCGAACGGTCTGTTCGAATTTTTTGGTCAGTTCGCGCGACACCGAAACCCTGCGTTCCGGCCCGAACACCTCGGCAAACTGTTCGAGACACTTCACCACGCGGTAGGGGGACTCGTAGAATATCATCGTGCGCTCCTCCGCGGCAAGCGACTGCAACTGTTTGGCCCGGCCCTTCTTCTGGGGCAGGAAACCCTCGAAACAGAACCGGTCGCACGGAAACCCGCTCTGCACCAGCGCCGGAATCAGCGCCGTGGCTCCGGGCAGGGTCTCGACCTCGATCCCCGCTTCGACGCAGGTCCGCACCAGCAGAAAACCGGGATCGGAGATGCCGGGCGTGCCCGCATCCGACACCAGCGCCGCATTGCGTCCGGCCGCGATCGACTCGGCGACCATCTTCACCGTGGCGTGTTCGTTGAATTTATGATGGGAATAGAGTTTCTTCTCGATGCCGAGATGTTTCAGCAGGAACGAAGTCGTCCGCGTATCCTCGGCGAGTATGAAATCCACGTCGCGCAGGACATTGACCGCACGCAGCGTAATGTCGTCGAGATTGCCGATCGGGGTGGGAACGATATAAAGCTTTGCCATGCAGCTATGCGAATTTACGTTCCAGCAGTTCCATCAGGAATTTGGCCCCGTCGGAATTGGCGTTCCACGCATAATTCTCGGCGATATAAATCATGCACTCGTCGAAATCGTCGAAACCGTTGAGCGTTCCGATCGCCGCCTCGTAAGCCGCTGCATCGCCGCCGAACAAGTCGCGGATCATCAGGAACTTGTCGTTGATGCCGATGGCGCGGCGCAGGTCGGTAACGTGTTCGCTGCGACGCAGTTCGGACGCCACGTCGCGCGGCGGCGCGATCGTGTCGGCCAGTGTCTGCACATTGTGGTTGATCACCTCGCCCAATACGGCGCCGGAGGTGTTTTTCGCTTCGAGCGTGATCTCTTCGAAATCAGGCTCGTCGTCATCCCCGGCATTGTCGGGCGCAGTCGTTTCGGCCGCTTTCGGCTGCGGAGCGGCAACCGGAGTCCGCGATGCCAAAACGTCCGGTCCGGGTGCAAAGGTTGTCGCAGAGCCGACGGAAGTTGTCGCGGATGCTGCGGGTTCCGTCACGGGCGCCGTAAATGGAGTTGCAGAAAGGGCGGACCCGGCAGTTGCGTCAGCGGAAACGGAGACTCCGGCGGCGGCAGTTCCGGCCGATACAGAATCGGACGCTGCGGAACCGGGCACCGCCGGTTGTGCGAACGGCGCTTCGGCCGCAGGCTTCCCTCCCGCAACAGGTTTTGCGGTAGGCTCAGGGGCCGGAACGGACGCAGGTTTCGGGGCAGGCGCAGGCTTCGGGGCAGGCGCAGGCTTCGGGGCAGGCGCCGCAGGCTCCGTATTATATAGCGACATGATGACGCGCTGTTTATGGCGGTGACGGACAGTCTCCTCTTCCAGTTCGAACAGTGTCGGAGCTATGGGTTGAGTTCCCGGCGCGGAATGCGCTTCGGCTTTGGCAGGAGCTTCCTGCGCCGGAGTCTGTTCCGCATCGACGGACGGCGCAGGTGAGACGGCTGATGCGGCGGCAGGCTCTGCAACCGACTCGGAATGTGCCCCGACGACGGACTCGGCAGCGGATTCTGAGACGGACTCCGCAACGGATTCGGAAAGCGACTCTGCGAAAGATTCGGTCGCGGATTCGACGACGGGTTCAGCAATGAATTCGGGCTTTTCGGACGCTTCCTCCGGTTCTCGGACAGTTTCCGCCAGCGGCACTGACTGCTCGGCGGCAGGTTCCGCGGCATTTACGGCAACGGGTTCGGACGGAGTCGTCTCCTCAATGGAAAACTCGGATTCAGGCTCAGAAGCGACCGGTCCGGATTCGGTCACGGGTTCAGCGGCAGAGATTTCCGGTTCTGAAATCGGGTTCGTCCCGCCGTCGGAATCGGACTGCGCAACAAATGCTTCGGCAGAATCGGCAACAACTTCAGGTTCGCCCGCCGGCTCTTCGGCAGGTTCGAAATGTCGTGCGAAATTTACACCCGGTTCGACGGTCTGTTCGGACCCGAACTCAGGCTTCGATTCCGGCACCGTCTCCGGTTCCGGCTCGGAAACGGATTCCGACTCGGAGACCGCGCCAGCTTCGGCGACTGACTCCGACTCAAAGGCCGTCCCCACCTCGGCAAAAGATTCGGACTCAAAATCCGCACCCGCTTCGCCAACAGCGTCCCGTTTGGCGGCAGCATCCGGTTCGAAGGCTGAAGCCGGTTCGGCCTGCGCCTCAACCGCGAGCGGGTCGAGCGGAAGTATCTCACCGAGGTCGATGCTGACCGGAATTTCGGTCGGAGCAGGCTCCGCCGCGGCCTCTTCCGCCGCATCTTCGCGGACAGCAGCAAAGTCCGCATCCGCGCCGAAACGCACGGCATCGTATAACTTCCGCAGTTTTTCGAGTACCAGATCCCGTTCGAGGGCCGCGGTCTCCTGCCGGGTGTTCCAACTGTCTATGATTTCAGAGAGCTTCTGCAATTCGCTCCGCACGTATTTCAAATCCATGATCCGTACACTTTTTGCCCTCAAAGATAGGAAAAATTTACGAACTGCCCAGCGGAATCGCCCATATAATATCGCAGCCCCTCCCCACTGCCGCCGGGAAACGGAAAAGGGGACGGCATACGCATCGTCCCCCCTATTCCGTCTGCGGAAAACATGTCACTTCCCGAAGATATGTTTCGCATAATTATATCCGCAGGCGTCGTAAATCTTCGCCAGCCGGCGTACGCGGCGCAGGTAGTCGCCGTAATCCTTCCGGTCGAGACTCCACCCCACTTCGGCCAGCGCGCTCAGGCGCGGCAGGAGCATGTATTCGGCATGGGGCCACGTAGCGATGTACTCGGTCCAGAGGTTGGCCTGCACGCCCAGTATACAGCGCTGTTCGTCAGCCGTCAGCATCTCGTAAGGATCGAGCGAATAGACCTTCTCCACAGGCAGATAACCGCCGATGGCGAGCGGTTCTCCGGCCGTATCGCGCGTCTGGTAATAGTCCAGATAGCAGTGCGTCGTCGGAGCCATGATGGCGTGGTTGCCCATCTTCGCAGCCTTGATGCCGCCTTCGGCGCCCCGCCACGACATGATCGTAGCCGTCGGCGTCACGTCGCCCTCAAGAATCTCGTCCCAGCCGATCAGCCTGCGTCCGTGGGCGTTGAGGAATTTCTCGACGCGGGCCGTGGCATAGTTCTGCAACCGGCGCGGCCGCTTCAGCCGCTCGGCCTTCATGCGCGCTTTGCAATGCGGGCATTTCTTCCACATCACCGTCGGGCACTCGTCGCCGCCGATATGGATATACTCCGAGGGAAACAGCTCCAACACCTCTTCGAGCACGCCCTCGATGAATTCGAACGTCGTCTCCTTGCCGATGCAGAAAACCCGGTCGTCGATGTCCCACGTCTGGCGCACTTCGTACTGCTCGCCCGTACAGCCCAGCCACGGATAGGAGGCCAGCGCCCCGACGGCATGCCCCGGAAATTCGATTTCGGGAATCACCGTGATGAAACGCTCCGCAGCGTAATTCACCACGTCGCGGATCTCATCCTGCGTATAGTAACCGCCGTAAGGCGTTTCGTCGAATTTGCAGTTCTCGTCGTACGTGCCGCCCGGATCACGGCCGATCAGCGTACGGCTGCGTACGGAACCTATTTCGGTGAGTTTCGGATATTTCCTGATTTCGATGCGCCACCCCTGATCGTCGGTCAAATGCCAGTGGAAGACGTTGAGTTTGTGCAGGGCCATGATGTCGAGCGCCTCCTTCACCTCATCGACCGTGAAGAAGTGACGGCCGACATCGAGCATCATGCCCCGGTAGCCCAGACACGGTTTGTCCTCGATCGTAACGACGGGCAGTTCGACGGCCCGCACGTCGTCGGCTTCGTACGCTGCCGTCGGAAGCAGCTGACGCAGCGTCTGCACGGCATAGAACGCCCCCTGCGCTCCTCCGGCGACGATGTCGATCCGGCAGGGAGTTACGAAAAGGCGGTAGGCCTCCGCAGGCATCGTCTCGTCGCGGGTGACGTTCACCGCATGGTCCGCGGCCTTGTCGGCATGCCTTACCCGCGGGCCGCGGCCGAACAGCGGCATCAGCACCTCGTTCAGCGCGGCAGTCACGCCGGCCAGACGCTCGTCGTCGAACAGCAGGACCACCTCGGCGTCGGAGGTCAGGCGGAAGGTGCCCTGCCCCTCCACGATATGCTCCGGGAGCGGCACGACGGCCACTTCGCCGTCGGTCGGAATCACCCTGCCGCAACTGCAACAGCCGCACAATACGGCGAACAATGCCAAAACAGGTAAAAGTCTCTTCATATCGGATCGTTTTCGTGGGTTTCGGTGCAACTTACCCGGTAAATATAACGAAAAAACGGATTTCGCCAAAGCACCGCGTCATTTATTCGCAGGCCGAAGCTCCCAGCAGTCCTACGTGGTCGATATTCGAACAGCAGATATGCAGTCCCTCGACGGTCTTGGCATAGGGGAACCGTTTCAGCTGTTCGTACATCGCTTCACGGAAAAAGCCGAACGCATGGGCGATGCTGCCGCCGAAGACGATCGCTTCGGGGTCATACGTATAGAGCACCAGCATCACCAGCTGGCCGACATGCCCCCCGAACTCGCGCCAAAGCGCCAACGCTTCGGGATCGCCCGCCGCGGCGCGCTCGTAAGCCTCCTTTCCCGTCGTGCCGCGGCCCACGAAGAAGCGGCTGCTGCAATAGTATTCGTAATCCCGGTCCAGATACGGGATGCTTCCGATCTCCCCCGCCCCGGTATCCCGACCGCAATAGAGCTTCCCGCCGATCACGACGCCCGCGCCGACGCCCGTGCCGAGCGCCACGCACACCACGTCGCTGAACGCGCTCGCCTCGCCGAAGCGGCAAACGCCCAACGCAAAACAGTTGCAGTCGTTGTTGACATGCACCGGCACGCTAAAACGCTTTTCGAGCAGGTCCTTGAGGTAAACCTCGCGCCACGAAGGGATGCCCACCACATTATATACGATTCCCCGCGCGGCGTCCACCACCGACGGCACGCCGATACCGATCCGCGAAACCTCAGGTTGCATAAGCTCCCCGATAAGCGATGCGATATGATCCACCACCTCCCCTTCGGGACGGTCGGCTTTGCAGGGTTCGGAAAGCAGCCGCACGATATGTCCGTCTTTCACAAGGCCGGCGCGCACGTTCGTGCCGCCCAAATCCACGCCTATTCTCATCTCTTGTCTGTTAATTGCTGTTCTTGACTTTGCTGATCCTGCCGTCGCGGAACTCCACGTGATCGACGATCCGTCCGTCGCGCTCGTGAATCCACGTCTCTAAGCCCCGCTCGCCCTCGGTCAGCACCAGCAGACGCACGCCGGGGCGCAGGTTGTTGTAGGTCGTATCGTCGCCCGAAAAACGTCCGTATCCGAGCGCTATACCCTTCTCGGCAACGACGTAGTCGATGTCGTGGTCATGCCCCACGAACACCCCCGTCACGTCGCCGCTCTCGACCATCGCCGCGAACATGCCGGGATTCAGCTCGCCCGGACACTCGTCCTCGGCGGCGCGGCCGATATGCGTATTGCCGGGATTGCGCCACGCCGCGACGTATTCGGGCAGGGCGATATGGAAAAAGGCCAGCGCCGGCAGCGGTTTCCCGCCGTTGGCCGCGGTATAGGCGGCGCTCCGGTCGCGGTACCAGCGTATCTGGTCCTGCGTGAACCAGCCGTAGCCGTCGATGCCTTCGACAGTCGAATAGTCGTGCGAATCGAGGCAGTAAAGCAACGCCGCAGGCGATTTCTTCCCGGCGATCTCCAGCACCACGTCGGCCAGTTCGCCGTCGGCGTTCAGCGTGTTGAGCGTCCCGGCATACGAAGTGACGATGCGGCCGATTCCGGCGCGCGGAATATCCTGTTCGGCGTCGTGGTTGCCCAGCACCACGCAGAACGGCAGGTTACGCTCCGCAACGGGCGCCAGCACGCGCTTCCACCCTTCGGCGGCAGGTTTCCCCGTCACCACGTCGCCCGTGAAGACGACCAGATCGGGCCGCTCCGCATCGAGGATATAACGCATCTGAGCGATCGTCTTCTCCGCCTGCGCCTGCCGGTAGGGATTCCCCAGATCGAGGTGCACGTCGGTGAACTGCGCGATCTTGAATTTCCCCTCCCCGTTGAATTCCAGAGCGGGCCTCTGCGCCTGCGCCGAGCACCACAAGGCAACGGCGCACATAAGTGTCGTTATCTTTTTCATAAGCAGGTTGGGTTGCTCAGTTCAGTTTCACGCTGCCGCTCTTCTCCACGCGGACCGTACGGCTCCGGCCGTCGCCCCACGTCACCGTCAGGTCGAAGGGCACGTTGGTCTCAACGCTCACGGAGGGCGTCTCGCCGGCCGAAGCGCGCCGTTTGACCTTCAGCCCCACGACGCCGTCCGGCCCGTAGGGATAGCGTTCGATGCCGTGGGCCTCGGTATGCTCGATGTCCCACACGATGCGGCCTTCGGAGTAATCCGACTTCACGCCGAGGATATACTCGATGAAGACGGCGATGGGCGGAAGTCCGGTCCAGCCCACGAAGTCCTTGCGGGCCATGAATCCGGGTTCGATCTTCTCCGGGGCGTAGTACTCCCAGAAGGTGCCGGTATTCTTCCACACCTCGAAGACTGCGGCGTAATGGTTCGCGGCGATCTCCCGCGCAAGGTCGTGATAGCCCTTACGGTAAAGGCCGTCGATGGTCATGTAATTCGTACCGGGCCACACGCCGCCCTGCCAGTAGCGGCCCAGCGGATTGTATTTCGGATGGTCGGCCGAGAGCGACGGCACGCGGTGCGGACGGTCGAACTCGGTCGTATCGCTCAGATGCGCCACCATGCGGTCGAGCCGCTCCTTGTCCAGCGCATCGGCCTGCAAAGCCCAGAATGCGCCGATTCCCTTGGTCGTGCAGAGCGTTCCGTCGCCGTAGCGGTCGTACAGGAAAGCCGTCTGCTCGTCCCAGAGATGTTCGTTCACATAGGCGCGCAGCCGCTTCATCTCGTCCTCCATATCCTCGATCTCCTGCCAGCGTTCGATATAGAAACCGATGTTCAGCAGCGACTCGTCTACCAGCATCTGCTGCAGGTTGGTGTCAAGCCAGACCATATGTCCGTGCGAAAAGATCGGGTTGTATTCGGGCTTCACGCGGGGCATGTTGTCCATGCCCGTTCCCCAGCCGCTCGACCAGTAGGTGCCGTCGGGCCACGTGCGGTTGAGCCGCCACCATTTGGCGTAGGCGCACAACGCGGGGAAGACCTTGTGCAGGCGGTCGATATCGCCGAACTGGCGGTAGTACATCAGCTCGACCCACGGCAGCAGGTTCGGGCCGGTCGAAGTCGGATCGTAACGCTCGAAACAGTCGGAGCCGTCGGCCCGGATTTCGCGGCAGATAAAGCCGTCGGGGTGCTGCTTCGCATAGAAGTTGTCCAGCGAACGCTGGAACGGGAAGAAGCGGTAGCCGTAGCGGGCGAACATCATCATGAAGGAGGCGTCCCACATGAAGATATTGCCGTTGTAGGCGATATCCAAATACGGCGAGACGAATCCCGATCCCTCCTGCGGCTGGCGGATGTTGCCCACGGCGATTCGCCAAGCATGCCAGTACATCTCGATCTCCTTGTCGTGGCCCTCCCACACGGGTGCGGGCAGGATCTTGCGGGCTTCGGCGAACGAACGGGGCTTGATGGTTTCGGGCTTGGCGGTCCGGAATTCGTTTTCGGCCACGAAGACCTCCTTTACATAGGTATTCTTGTAAGGCAGTTCGTAAGGACCCGATTTAAGGCCCTGCGCTCCGGCCGCTCCCGCTGCGAAGACCAGCGGCAGAAGCGCCGCGAATTGTTTGCGTAGCGTCATAATATGCGGTTTATTTTATCAGCGATTTGATCCTGCGGGCGATCTCCGTATTCATATACGTACCGCAAAACTTGTCGGCTCCGGGACCGTATGCGAATACGGGAAGCATCGCGGGGGTATGGTCGTCGGAGACATAAACGCCCATCACGCGGCCCGTCCGCTCGTCGCCGTCCACCAGCACCAGCCCGCCCGTCTCGTGGTCGGCCGTGACCACGACGAGCGTCTCGCCGTTTCGGTCGGCGAATTTCAGCGCTTCGGCCACGGCGAGGTCGAAGCTCAGCATCTCGATAATCGAGCCGGGCAGGCAGCGCGAATGGCCGGCATAGTCGATCTTGGCGCCCTCGACCATCAGGAAGAAGCCTTTGCCGCCCCGCTCCTGCAGTTTGGCGATCGAAGCCTTCGTGGCGTCGGCCAGCAAGGTGAGGTTGGCCTGCTCGGCGGCATCGTCCATCGTCTCGTCGATGCAGATCACCTTGCCTTTCCGGGCGTTGATCTCGTCGACCGAACGCACGAAGTCATACTGTTTTTTCAGCTCGCCGATCAGGTCCACGCCGTCGCTGCGGCGGGTGAATTCGCGGATACCGCTGCCGCAAAGCAGGTCCACGCGGCCGTCCATCAGGCAGCGGGTCAGCTCGTCGGCGTTGTCGCGTTCGACCGAATGTCCGTAGAAGGCCGTCGGCGTGGCATCGGCGACATTGCCGAGCGTCAGCACGCCCACCGGCATCCCCTTGTCATGGAAAAAGTCGCTCAGCGAAGGATACGGCTCGCCTTCGGAACTCATCGAAATATGGCGGTTATCGTGACGTTCGCCCGTCGCCAGCGCACTGCCGCCCGCGGCCGAGTCGGTCGTGAAGGCATCCAGCGCATTGTTCTGCTGCAGGCCCATATACTTCATCTGCAGCGTCGTAAGGCCCTTGTTGGCATAAAATGCGGCCACGATCTGCGAAAGGCCCATGCCGTCGCCGATCAGGTAGATTACGTTTCTGACTTTTCCCTTGCCGCCGTCGTTTCGATAGGTCGGCGTGTAAACGTCGATACCCTCGGTGAGCTGCAGTTTATCGTTCTGAAATCCCCTGAAATCGCGCGTGGTCTTGTCCAGACGCTTCGTGCCGGTCACGCCACCGACGGACGTACGGCGCTGGCCGATCTGGAAATTCTTGTTGCCGAAATCGTCGAAGAATCCGGCGCAGACCTCCGGACGGTCGGTGTTGATGTAGTCGATCCCCATGTCGTAAAACGTATAGTAAACCGTCGTACCCTCAGGAGCGCCCCAGAAGCGCACGGGCTTGCCCCAGCCGTGGGCGCGGTCGATGATCTTTTCCAGCTTCACACGCTCGGCGGGAATGATCGAACCTTTGCCGTTCCACTGCGAATAGGTCCTGAAGTTTACGCTTACGAGGGCGATGCGCTCCAGCTGGTCCGGGGTGTAATCGGTCTCCCAATTACCGTCGAAACGGACATAGGCGGGATATTTGCCGAAATCCTCAGGCGCGGGAACCCGTCCCGTAACGGCGATACGCACGGCTTCGGGATTCACGGCCGGGTCGAAGACTTCGGGATAACGGCCCAGCAGCGCCGTAACGGCCTGCAGCGTCGGTTCGGTCGCCGATTTGAGTTCGACCATCAGTTGCAGACGTTCGTCCGAATCTTTCCATGCGCGGCCGCCGTTGCGCCCAAAAAGCGTCACGATCGGCTCGACGTAGAGCGACTCGAAAGTCATGTCGGGCGAAAGGTCCTCGACATCGTGCCCCACCAGCAGCCGGCCGTCGTGCAGGAACACGTCGGCTTCGATCGAGTAGACCCCCTGCGCATAAGCCTGCCAGAAGGGAGCGCGGCGGCAATAGTCGTTGTGCGAATGGATCAGCATGGGGCGTTCGGCCGCAGCCGTTACGCAGAAGCACAATGCCGCAGCCAGCAGCCAGCTTTTCAGTATCCTTTTCATCGTCGGAGTCATTTAGCGATTTTGACAACGGCCATCACCGGAGCGTGGTCGGAAACATAGCCGCCGTCGAAGGTGTCGGGCAGCACTTCATAGCGGACGGCTTCGATGTCGCCGCTCACGAAGATATAATCCAGCAGGGGACGCTCGGCTTCGGGAATCTGTCCGAAATCGGAGAAACTCCAGTCGGTTCCCGACCGCTGCGCCGCGATCGCCTTCGCGTCGCGCAGCACGCCGTCCTTCTGCACATGGGCCACCACCGACGATCCGGGTTCCGAATTGAAGTCGCCCGTCAGGATCACGGGACGTCCTCCGCTCAGGGTTTCGATGCGTTTCATCAGCAGGCTCACGCCCTCGTCGCGCGCCACCTGCCCGACATGGTCGAGATGGGTGTCGATGAAGAAGAGTTCCCGGCCGTCCCTGTCGCGCAACACGACCCATGTGGCGATTCGCTCGCAGGCGCCGTCCCAGCCCAGCGACCCCACCACTTCGGGGGTCTCGCTCAGCCAGAACGTCCCCGAATCGAGCAGCGTGAAGCGGTCCTTCCTGAAGAACACGGCGCAGTATTCGCCCGACTCGGCGCCGTCCAGCCGTCCGACGCCCACTCCTTGATACCCGGTCAGCAGACCGCTCAGATCATTGAACTGGTTGGAAAGCAGCTCCTGCGTGCCGAGCACGTCGACCTCCTGCGCCTTAATCACCCCGGCGATCCGTTCGCGGCGGAAACGCCAGTTGTTCTGCCCGTCTTCGGGATTGTCGTAACGCATGTTGAAGGTCATCACGCTGAGCGAAGTCGCCGAGCCGCAGGCGGTGAACGCAACCGCCGCAAGAAGATAGATCAATCGTTTCATAGTCCCCTGTTTTTTATGTAAATACAATATTTCCGTCAATTCGTCAGCCGCAGATTCGCTTCGGGAATCGCTTCGAAGCCCTCCGCTCTGGGCGCTTTCCAGCCCCACGAGAGATCCTGCCCCTCGTAATCCTCGAAATAGAGCAGCGTGTAAGGGTGCAGTCCCGCTTCGAGCGCCACGCGCCCGGTCGCCATGACCGAAGCGTGGGACCCGTCGTTGTCCACCACCCTGCGGTCACCGATCATCAGCACGCTGCCGTCGTCGCTCTTGGTCATGAACTCCCAGACGCCCCGCTCCGGAATGAGGATCAATCCCGTAAAGACATAGGCGAAGTGGTCCTCCTGCGGAGCTTGGGCGATCGAAGGCGCGGGCATCGTGCCGGACGACACGTATTTTCCCTTCCGGATGTCGTTCACACACGCGAAAACGCCTTCGTAATAGCTGTAGGCGACGCCGGGACGCGTGGCGGTCTCCCCTGCGGGTGCGCCTTTGCGGAACACCGCCTTCTCGGCTTCGAGCGTCAACGTACGACTGGGCGCAGCGCCGGGTTTGAATCCTTTGGCCTTGAGCGTCAGTGAACGGTCCACCGGCACCGGAGCGGCGTAGAGCGCCGACGTTTCGGTGGGTTCCGAGCCGTCGAGCGTATAGCGGATTTCCGCTCCGGAGGTCGTCGTCGCCAGAGCGACGGCGAGCGGCTCGGTGAACAGGCTCACGTTCTGCGTGGTATAGGGAATCGAAACCACCTCGCCGCGGGTCAGCGAATGGGGCGCGGCCGCATCGTCCGTCCCGCGTTCGTAATCGGGGCGCGGCCGGAGCGCAAAATGCAGCTCGCCGCCCTGCATCAGTTCGTCGTAGGTGATGTAATTCCGGTCGATCGGCTTCCCGTCGAGCGTCACCGAAGCGATATAGACGCTGCGGCGCGGATTGTCGGCCGTAACGGTCAGCGCACGGCCGTTGGCCAGCCGCACGACGGCTTTCGGGAACTGGGGCGCGGTCAGCGCGAATTCGTTCGAGCCGGGACATACGGGATAGAAACCCAGACTGGAGAAGACGTACCACGCCGACATCTGGCCGCAGTCCTCGTTGCCGATGATGCCTTCGGGCGTCGGGGCGTACATCTCGTGCAGCAGGCGGCGCGTCAGCTCCTGCGTCTTCCACGGCTGTCCCACATAATTATAAAGGTAAGCCATATGGTGGCTCGGCTCGTTGCCGTGGGCGTACTGCCCCATCAGGCCCGTCACGTCGCTCACGTCGAGCTGCATTTCATCCGATTCGAGCGTGAAGAGCCGGTCCATTTCGCGGATGAACGCTTCGCGGCTGCCGAAGAGCTGGATCAGGCCGTTCACGTCGTGCGGCACGAAGAAGCGGTAGTGCCACGGCGTGGCCTCGGTATAGTCGCGGCCCGTGGCGAACTCTTCGAACGGCGCGGACCAGTTGCCGTCGGACTGACGGCCGCGGAAAAAGCAGGTCGAGCCGTCGAAAACATTTACATAGTTGAGCGCCCGCCGCGCATATTCCCCGAATACGTCGTCGCGGCCCATGGCCTGCGCCATGCGGGCGATCGCCCAGTCGTCGTAGGCGTATTCCAGCGTACAGGAGACCGATTCGCGCTTGATATTGGAGGGAATATACCCCTGCACCGTATAATAATCCGAACCTTTCTTATTGATGTTCGACGAACGGATCATCGCCTCCAGCGCCTTGTCGGCGTCATAGCCGCGAATTCCCTTCAGATAGGCGTCGGCGATGACCGACACGGCGTGGTAGCCGATCATCGTGCCCGTCTCGCCCGAAGCCAGCGGCCAGATCGGGAGTTCGCCCGTTGAATCGTACATGTCGAGCATGCTGCGGATCATGTCGTTCACCAGCGCGGTATCGACCAGCGTCTGGAGCGGGTTCCACGCCCGGAAAGTATCCCACAGCGAGAACGTCGAGTAGTAGGACTCCCCTTCGGGCATCCGCGCGACGGTCTGATCGTGGCGGCGGTACTCGCCGTTCACGTCGCTCATCAGGTTGGGCGTCAGTTTCGTATGGTACTGCGCCGTATAGAAGTTGGTCATCTCGTCGCGCGAGCCGCCTTCGACGACGATGTCGCCCAGCGCTTTGCGCCACTGCCCGACGGCGCGGGCATGCACGGCGTCGAAATCCAGTTCGGGAACCTCCGCAAGCGAATTCATACGGGCGTTTTCGACACTGACGGACGACAATCCCACGGCGATCGTGAGCGTCCGCACGTCGGGCGCGAAGGTCAGCACGGCCTGCTTGTCCCCCAACAGCTGCACGTCGGCGAACGGCTCCGAGAAGCGGGCCGCGAAGAATACATACTGATCGGGCACCCACCCCTGCGTGCGGCGCATGCCGGCCAGCTCGCCGGGAGCCGTCCGGCGGAGTTCGCACAGGTCGATCCTCTCCTCGGTGACCGTATGCAGCAGATCGACGATCACCTGCCGGGGACCTTTGCCCGTAAAGGTATAGCGGTGTACGCCCGTACGGGGTGCGGCGGTCAGTTCGACCCCGATATTCACGTCGGGCAGCGTCACGGCGTAGTAGCCGCACGAAGCCCGCTCGTCGTCATGCGAAAAGAAATAGGGCTGCAAAACGCACTCGCCGTCGTGGATCACGATTTCGCGCGTGGTCGGATGGAACAGAATGTCCGCAAGGTCGGCGCATCCCGTACCGCTCAGGTGCGTATGCGAAAAGCCGTCGATCGTCGTGTCGCTGTAATGGTAGCCGGCGCAGGCGTCCCAGTTGCCGGCGCGGGTGTCGGGACTCAGCTGCACCATGCCGAAAGGCGTGGTGGCGCCCGGATAGGTATGACCGTGGAATCCGGTGCCGATGAACGGGTTCACATAATCGACGGGATCGGCGGACCGCGGCGAACAGCCAAGGGCCGCGAGGGCCAGCAGCAGAAGGGTAAGTTTTTTGGTCATAACAGTAGTCGGTAGTGCGAACCGTCCGGAAAATACAAATCAAAGGTACGGATTCCGGAGCGATATTGCAACTCCGCGCCCTTCTCTCTTCGTCTGTCCGAAGCCGGTCGCAGTTTAGGTCATACAAATATAGAGAAGCGATTGCGCCCTGCCGTGGCTATTTGCGCTTTTACTTCCTCAAATCGCGCAGAACCGTCATTTCCCGCCCGGCGCTCCCGAAATGCCCCGATCCGCCGCCGAAAAATCGCAGAAACCGCCCGGATTTCCGAAAAAAAAGCTACCTTTACCGTCGAACGGACACTACCCGAACGATGGCACGCGTAATTTTCCTGACCGACTTTTCCGAAGCGTACGCACGAGAACTGCTCCTCGGCATGGCGCGCTATGCGCACGACACGGCGCAGGCGTGGAGCCTGTGCCGCCTGCCGCTCTCGATACGCGACAAATTCGGCATCGAAGCCGTCGTGGAGTGGGCCGTACGCATGAAGGCCGACGCCGTGATCGGCCAGTTCTACAACACCGACAACGTCGAACTGTTCCGCAAAAACGGGATCATAGCCATCGCACAGGACTTCAAGAAACGCTTCACCACCATCCCCAACATCACCGGACCGCACTATTCGGCGGGCAGGATGGCCGCCGAGTATTTTCTGCAAAAGGGCTTCCGCAACTTCGCCTTCTACGGCACGCGGGGAATCGACTTCTCGGACGAACGCTGTCAGGGCTTCCGCGAGACGATCGAGGCGGCGAATCCCGAATTCACCTTCTCGTCGCTGCGCAGCAGCGCCCAGAACGATTTGTGGTACTACGACTCGACGCAACTCATCACGTGGCTGCAGTCGCTGCCCAAGCCGGTGGCGATCATGGCGTGCGACGACAACCAAGCATATCATATCACCGAGGCGTGCCTGCAGATCGAGGGGGGGGGGAAATTCCCGCATCCCGAACGACATCGCCATTCTGGGCGTGGACAATGACGAGACGATCTGCAAGCTCTCCACCCCCAACCTTTCGTCGCTCAATCAGGGCGTCGAGCAGGGCGGCTACGACGTGGCGCGCCTGATCGACCGGCTGATCCGCAACCCAGACGCGGAGTGGGAGGACGTCATGGTGATGCCGACCCACATCGTCACGCGGCAATCGACCGACATCTACGCCAACAACGATCCGCACATCGCCGAAGTGCTGCGCTACATCCATGAGAACATCAGCCAGAAAATCACGGTCAACGAACTCGTGAAACTGGTCCCCCTGTCGCGCCGCCTGCTCGAAACCCGTTTCAAGAAGAGCATGGGCACCTCCATCTACGACTATATCATACAGGTCCGCATCGAAAAGATGATGCAGCTGCTCTGCGAAGGCCAGAGCGTCTCCGAAGCGGCCGCCGAGCTGGGGTTCTCCGACATCAAGAACGTCTCGCGCACTTTCCGCCAGCTCAAGGGCATCACCCCCTCGGAATACCGCGAACAGTTCGCGCCCAAAAGACGGTGATCCGCCCGGCGGGCCGTTCCCAATATCCGGGCGCCTGAATTCCCAATGCCTCCCCTTCTGTCTTTTCCGCCGGTTTCATTAATTATACGGCCAACTGTCATACCCGCCAACCGCCCCGCAAATCCATGCGCAAAAAAAGAGCAGCGGCTCCGCAAAGCCGCTGCTTAGTTCTGTTCGACCGTCCTGCGGTCAGAGCGTCACACCGCCCCGCAGGCGGATATCTTCGGACGACGATCCCACGAAGATGTTGAAGTCGCCCGGCTCGGTCACGAACCCGTGCGAGAAGATGTCGTAGAAGCGGAAGGCTTCGTCGGTCAGCGTCACTTCGACGCGCTTTTGTTCGCCTTTCTTCAGGAAGATTTTCTCATAACCTTTCAACTCCTTGGCAGGACGCGGCACGCTGGCTTCGACGTCGCCCACATAGACCTGCGCCACCTCGGCGGCGTCCATACCGCCCGTGTTCTTCACGGCGAACGACACGACTACCCCGCCGTCGCGCTTCTCGACCTTCAGGTCCGAATACTCGAACGTCGAATAGCTCAGTCCGTAACCGAAGGGATAGAGCGGCTTCACCCCGCTGCGCTCGTAACCGCGGTAGCCGACAAACACGCCTTCATTATAAGTAACGCGCTTCTGCAGGGTGTTCTTGCGGTGGGTGCGCGCCACATTCTCGTAATAGCTGCCCAGCGTCGGATTGTCCTCGGCGCGGCGCTCGACGGAGATCGGCAGGCGGCCGCTGGGCGAGATCCGCCCCGTCACGATCTCGGCGATCGCCTGACCGCCCTGCTGTCCGGGATACCACGCCATCAGAATCGCTTTGGCCTTGTCGTCGAACGTCGAGAAATCGACACCGCCGCCGCTGTTGACGACCACGATCAGATTCTCGTTGAGCGCCGCGAGCCGGGCGATCTCTTCGGACTGCCCTTCGGGCAACGCAAAGGTCCGGTCGGAATTCTCCTTTTCGTTGGAGCTGTCGAATCCGGCACAGTAGATCACGGCGTCGGCCCGGACGATCCGGGCATCCTCGGCGCGGGGATCGGCGGTCATATAGCCGAACGACACCTCGGCTGACGAGGCGTTGTCGAAATATTCCAACCGCAACGCGTATTTCCGGCCGGCCTTCATTTCGACGCTCCCCTTGCGGGTAGTCGCGCTGTGATTGCCCCAGTCGGCGAGCACCTCTTCGCCGTCCACGAAGAGCCGGTAACCGTCGTCGCCGCGCATGACCAGCGAAGCCGTGCAGTCGGATTCGGGAACGAACACGCCGGTCCAGCGGATCGAGAAGCCGTCGGCGGGAAGCCCTTCGGCCGGCGCCTTATCCTTCCAGTTGAAGCCGATTTTCGTATCGACGCGCGTCAGCGCGGGAGTTCCCTCGAAATGCTTGTTGGCGAAGTACTCGCCCCTGAGTCCCGGCGTTTTGCAGTCGGCCGAGGTGTAGACCATGCCCTGAGCGGCCATATCGCTCGCCGAAGGGAGGTTGCCCAAAACCGTCACCTTGTATTTCTTGCCCATCATCTGCATGCCCTCGCCGACCGAAACCGTCGAGAAGGGATGCACGAAACCGCTGCCGCCGCCCGTCGGGATATTGCCCGAATTGGGTCCCAGCACCACGATATCGCGCTGTTTGGTCAGCGGCAGGAAAGCCCCGTCGTTCTTGAGCAGCACCACACCCCCGCGCGCCACGTCGAGCGCCGCGGCGTCCGAGAAGGGATTGCATTCGGGAATAGCGGGATCGAGCTGTTGGCGGTCCAAAAATCCGAACGCGATGAGCGTCTGGAGGATATGCTGACATTTCAGGTCGATCGTACGTTCCGACACCACGCCCGATTCGATGAGCGGACGCAGGTTGCGGGCGTTCATAAACCGGGCGCTCGGCATCTCCAGATCGAGTCCCCGGTTGGCGGCGCCCTCGGCCGAATAGGTGGCGTTCCAGTCGGACATGAAGATTCCTTCGAAGCCCCACATCCCGCGCAGAATATCGACCGCAAGCTGCTCGTTCTCGGTCGCATGCTGGCCGTTGACGAGGTTGTAACTCGACATCACGGCGCCCACGCCGGCCTGCTCGACCGCCTTGCGGAAGGCCGGGAGATAAATTTCATGGAGCGTACGCTCGTCGATATCGGAACTCACCTGATGACGGTCCCACTCCTGATTGTTGCCCGCAAAGTGTTTGATCGTCGCCATAACTCCTTCGGACTGCATGCCCTCGATATACTGCACGGCGGTCTCCGACGCCAGATAGGGGTCCTCGCCGAAGTACTCGAAGTTGCGGCCGCACAGGGGCGAACGGTAGATATTGACGCCGGGTCCCAGCATGATATGCACGCCGCGGGCGCGGGCGTCCTGCCCCAGACCGCGTCCCATATCGCGCACCAGCGCCCGGTCCCAAGTCGCCGCGGCGGCCACGCCGCAGGGGAACATCGTACTGCGGGTATTGTTGCGCACGCCCTGCGGACCGTCGGCCATCCGGATTTCGGGAATACCCAGACGCGGAACGGCCCTGATATAGAATTCGTTGTAACCGCCAATATAATCGATTTTTTCATCGAGGGTCATCTGTCCGACCAGTTTGGCGGCGCGCTCTTTGGCCTGCGGCGGGATAGGCTGCGCGGCGGCGGACGATACGAACGCGACCGCCAGCACGGCAACAAGAGTTTTTTTCATCGGGTTGAAGTTTTAATGGTTTATGCAAAGAAAGTAAAAATATTCCGAAAAGCATCGGATCGGAAATAAAAACTTCCGAACCGAAACCAGCGGCCGGCCGGACCGTTCACGATAATACACACCCGCGCCACAGACAGCCCCTAAGCCGGAGCAATATTTTTCATCATCGGAGAGCGAGCCAATACATATATGAAAAGAAATTAGTATCTTTGCGCTTCGGCCCGCGGAGAGTTCCCGTCCGGCAGTACCGCCGCCGTCCGCGCACGACGCAACGGATGCAGGAGGCACGGAAACCGGCGTCCGCACACGCGAAATGCGCCTGATACGCAGCAGCCGCGCCCGCACCGCTTGCGGTACAGGATGCGCGGAAGATGCCGGAGATGCGGCAACCGCTGTCCGTACGGAAGGAACGCTCCGGGCCACAGACAACCGATTCGAAACAAACAAGATAATTCAATGGCTTTACAGTGTGGCATCGTGGGTCTTCCG
>OGXB01000729.1_pt1 | contig 22017 bp, 16 predicted proteins | sample 1576161 | NCBI WGS metagenome assembly OGXB01 (sample SAMEA3541474, study PRJEB24748) | human gut metagenome | biome: human gut; feature: human-associated habitat; material: faeces | place: China | collected 2012
TGCTCCTGACCGACATGGACAAAGCCTGTGAGCGCATCCTACGGGCCATCGACGAGGGGGAGACGATCGTCGTCTTCGGCGACTACGACGTGGACGGTGTGACCGCCACGGCCCTGCTCTATCAGCACCTGAAAGGGATGGGGGCCGCCGTCAAGTGTATGCTGCCCAGCCGGGAGGGCGACGGCTACGGCCTCTCGAAGAACGCCATCCAGTCGATCTACGATAAGGGCTGCCGCCTCATCGTCACGGTGGACAACGGCATCTCTGCCGTAGAGGAAGCCGCATTCGCGGCCAGCCTCGGCATCGACCTCATCATCACAGACCACCATCTGCCCCACGACACCCTGCCCCAGGCAGTGGCCATCGTGGACCCCCGCCGTGCTGACGACCACAGCCCCTTCAAGGGCCTGTGCGGCGCGGGCGTGGCCTTCAAGCTCTGCGCCGCGCTGGATGGCTGCCCGCCGGAAGAGATGCTGGAATACTGCGGCGACCTCGCCGCTGTTGGCACCGTGGCCGACGTCATGCCCCTGACAGGGGAGAACCGCACCATCGTCAAAGCCGGTCTGCGCCAGCTGCAAAATACGGACAGACCCGGCTTCTGCGCCCTTTTAGAAGAAGTGGGCCTTGCAGGCAAGCCGGTGACGGCAGAGAACATCAGCTACGCCATCGCGCCCCGCATCAATGCGGCGGGCCGGATGGACAGCGCTGTGACCGCTTTGCAGCTGGTGCTCTGTGAAGACGAAGACCGGGCGGTCGAACTGGCTCATAAGCTGAGTGACATCAACATCCAGCGGCAGGAGACGGAGATGGAGATCGTCAAAGCCGCACAGGAACTGCTGGACGCTGAACCGGAACGCCTCGAAGACCGGGTCATCCTGCTCTGGGGCAGAGACTGGCACCCCGGCGTCATCGGCATCGTGGCCTCCCGCCTTGTGGAAAAGACCGGACGCCCGGTCATCGTGGTGTCGGTGGATGAGCACGGCGAGGGCAAGGGCAGCGGCCGCAGCGTGCAGGGCTTCAACCTGCACGAGTGCATCGCCTCCTACGCCGACATCCTGCCCCGTCACCACCACTTGGTTGTCACGCAGGGCGTCCACCAACTCCGAGGGGGACCCGCCTTGTGCCGTCTTTACGTCGAACACCTCGAAATAGGTGGGCGATACGTAACGCACGAAGCCATTACGGATCAACGAGTCCTTCCGGAACGTGGCGTATTGGTTCGATCCCCGGTAATGGAAATGCACGCCGGTGGTGAAACAGATTGATTCCACGGAGGGGTTCCGGCGGATGCGATCCATCAAGGTCAGATAATCCCCGCCTCCCCGCTCGCTATGCACGGAGGTCGTGTCATAGTCGGGACTTTCCTCCGGGATCACGCCGAAGCTCACGTGATACGTATGTTCGATATTGAAACCTAATGATCGCGAGTAGAGTTTATACATCACGAACAAGGCGTCCGCCGCATACCAAAGGAAGATAGAGACCACGAGCATTTCCAACCAGATAAACAAGTTCCCCTTGCGCTCGTTCCAGAGTTGTTTTAGAATCATCTTATACATAGCGTCAACCATTTATAGAGTCCGTAATATTCAATCTTGACATTCGCCAAGCCGGGAGGCCGGCGGAAAACAGGTTCAGCACGAGGCAGAACAGGAAGGCGGCGATAAAGACCGCCCCGTTAAACATCCCGGTGGAAAGCCCCGTCTTCCCCAGCGAGGTGACCAGCAACCAGTCCCTCAGCAACAACATGGCGCCGTACGACATCGCCAATCCCAGCAGTCCGCCGAGCAGGGTCAAGACCATGTTCTCGGACAGCACTTGCCAGAGGATGGTGCCTTGCGTAGCCCCGAAAGCCCGACGTACGCCAAGCTCGGCCATCCGGCGGCGCATCCTCGACAGGGTGATGCCCGATAGGTTCAAGGCCGGAACCAGCAGGAGGATGAAAAGGATGATGCCGTAACGGACGTAGAGGTAGAAGAGGTTCGCCCCGAACTCGCTACCGCCGCCGATCCATTCCTCGATCTGGGTGGAGGGCTGGTGAAGGATATCGGCCTTGACATCCCGGGTCTTGGCGTTGAACTCCTCGACCTTCCGCAACGCCTCGGTCCTCAACTCCTCCCTCGTGACACCCGGTTTCAGCAGGACGCAACAGCTATACGAGCCGTTGATACCCTCTTGGTATCCCCCGTCGTCCCGCACCGTGTAAGGGATCCAGACCTCCGCCCACGCTTTCGAGGCGAACCGGGATACATCCTTCACGACCCCGCAGATATTGTAGACGATGAAATCGAGCTTCATCTCCCGCCCCACGACTTGGTCCGTGCCGAAAAGGGCCAAGGCCACGCTCTCGCTGATCACGGCGTCGCGGATACCGCTCGTGAAAGCCGCCGGGCTGAAGGGGCCTCCTTGCAGGAAATCGAACTGGAAGATCTTCCAGAAGGCGGTATCCGTATAAGAGATGTAACTCGTCCGGTTCTTAAGCCCGTCCATGGACGAGGCGGTCAACGGCCTGTAGCGATCCATATTGATGGCGGTAACAGCCTCCGCCCCTTTCAGCGGATAGCAGCATTCCTTCACCAAGGGCAGTCCCAGCGACGAGTAGGAGATGCGCCGGTTATCATCCTTGCCATTGCTCATGACGGTCGTTATGTAGCAGGTGCGGCCACGGTTTACCTCCGGCTTGAAACTCGCCGTATTCACGACATACAGGATGACGATCACCATGATCATGCAAATGGCCAAGGCGGTACCGAGTATCGAGATCACGCTCAACAGCTTGTTCTCCCCGATCATCCTCAACGCTTGTTTAATGTATTGCTTTATCATAAACCTTTGTATTATAAATTATCTATTACCCGATCTAAACAGCGATTGTTTGTTATCATCCGACTTTGTGCCCCTACGGAGGCAAATAACGTGCCAAAAACGTAACCACCTGATTCCTAACATCACCCCGTAAAAAAAGCTGTCCGATAACGAACACTTGATTCGTTATCGGACAGCGATTATGGACAGTTTCAGATTTTATAATTCCCAACGTAAGGATCTCAGCAGTTCATCGATCTCGGCTGCCGAAATGGAGTCACGGTCGGCCTTATCGTAGATCGTGAGGAGAACAACCGTACCCTCATTATCTGCGCAGACAATGGCCTCCGTGTAAGTAATCACTCTCGCCCCATGGCTCTTTCCTTTTCCCTTGGAGGCGATGGCCATGCGTACCTTGCGAACGCCTTTGCCTAAGCTCGTCCCTTGATCGGGGTTCTCGCTCAAAGACTTACCCAAAGCCGATAAATCAGCCTTCAATGAGCTATACTTCTTACAGAGACGTTTGAACTCTTTATCGAAGTCTTGATGGGTTTTTATCCTATACCTCATTGAGCAACTCACTTAAGTCTCTAAACTTATGCCCCACATCCTTGCCCTCACGCAAATCCTTCACGTCTTGCAGGGCATTCCTTAGCCCCGCCAAGATCTCCTCCTTGGTAGGCTCCACGTAATCGTCTGCCGGCTTCTCTACCGGGGTTGCCTTACCGAAGGCAGCCATCTTCATACGGCGGACACTGTCGAGGGCCTTCTTGATCAACTGTTCATCCTCCAAAGACATCACCTCTTGCAGTAACGACATTTTTAATTCTATAGCTGTCATAAGCTTGCTCCTTTCTCATTAATAAATTGACAGACGCAAAGATAGACAATTTATTCGTAATGCAACGCCTCCGCCGGAGCCATCTTTACCGCCTTGCGGACAGGGAACCAGATTCCCATGCAGATCATGCCGGCCATCAGGAGGTAGGAGACGCTGAGGGTTACTAGAAAGCGAAGGATGGAGAGGGGCTCGCGGTAGGAATCCAGCTTATCCAAAAAGGCCATATTGAAGACGAAGACCAGTAGGATCGGAACAGTGATCGCCAAGAGACCCAGACCTTCCAGATACATGTACTCGCCCAGCCTGCCCCGGCTGGAACCGATCGCCATGCGGAGACCGATCTCGCTACGCCGCCGCTCGGTACGCAACCAGAACGTGCCTACGATACCGAAGAATACGTTCACGAGCAGGAAGGCCATCATGGAGAGTTTCTTGCTGTTCTCGTTCTTGGTAAACCGGAGTTGGTCATCACGCTGGTCGGCAAGGAGGGTGACACCGTGGACGAAGGTGTTATTTACCGTCATCCGATCCGCTGTTTTCTCCAAGAAAGCGTACATCTCATCCTCGGTCATCGGGCGTTTCGTACGTACCGATAGTTCAGCGCTCCTTACGCCGAAATTCTTCACGAACTCCCGCAAGGACTCACCTTTCAATATAGTGAAAGCGCAGTTCTCCGGACGGTCGAAGTCATTGCTACGGAAGGTAGGAAGGACAGCGGCGATCGTGAAAGGCTCGGAAAGGTCGTCATTCTCCGAGATCTGCCGGCCTATGGCGGACTGCCCCCCGAAGAAGAAATCCTCCGCCTCCGCCGTCACGACGAGCGGGCGGTAAGCGTTCTCCACCAGCGGGGTGATGGCACGGCCCTCCTTATCCTTCATACGGAATACATCGAAATAAGAAGGAGATACTTTCAGCTTGTGGTAGTTCTGTCCTACCGCCTTCGAGGTATCAGCGCCCAAGGGAAGGAGCGTACCCCACGAACTTCCGTTTGAATAAGGCATGGACCAATACGTAACACATACTTCCTCGACCTCCTGCTCTTGGCGGATACGTTCCATAAGCTTCAACAAATCCTGTGTCGCATTCGAGTCGTAAAGTGAGTCGGGCACATAACCCGGGGCGTTCGACGATAGCGTGGAAAGCTTGAAACGCCACGTATTCGAGATATCATATCCCATCGGGGCGTTATAGCAGCGCACATCCACCCATAACTTATCCATCATAAACCAAAGGGCGCACATCACGATAACCAACTCGCCCAGTATCCAGCCGTTGCTCTTGCGCTGGGCCCATATTATTTTAAATATATGCTTAATCATAATTTGATAGTTGATAGTTGACAATTGACAACTCATTGTTCATTATTCATTGGATTCACTCATTCCCCTTTAACGCTTCTACGATCGGTTGCCGTGTCGTACGCCATGCCGGTATCCCGGCGCTTAATATATTCAGCAAGAACGTAAAGATAAGGGCGGAGATAAATAAGCCCGGTTTAATAAGCATAGGCGCCGTAAGGCTCACGTTCTCGCTCAACATGAAAGGCTTCCCTACCACCAGCAACACCATCGAGAGACCGATACCGATCACGCCACCGATCAAGGTCAGCACAAAGTTCTCCGATAAGATCTGCATCAAAAGATTCTGCCCCGTAGCCCCGAAAGCCTTACGTAAACCGATCTCTTCTTTCCGCTTCTGCACGGACGATTGGATCACGCCCGTTAAGTTCAGCGCCGGGACCAAGAGCAAAAAGAATAGGAAAGCGCCCGATCCGGCCAAGAAGGTAGGCCAGTCCACCTTTTGAAAAGCGCCGCTTCCCATGGCCGTATCCAACTGGGAAAGTAGCCCGGAAGGGAAACCTACGTTATAATCGGTCTTGCTGTCATTGTAGCAACGGACCTGTTGGTCTAGCTCCGAGCGTATGGCATCGAAGTCGGAAGAGGAACGAGCCAATAAGGCCACGCTGAAATAACCGGCCATATTCTCCCCATACTCCCCATTTACACGGGTCAGGGCCTCATTGCTGCTATAGGGTATCCATACCTGAGCGTAGGAGCTCATCAATGAAGAAGGTACGTCACGCACCACACCGCAGACGGTGAAAGTGATAAAATCCATCACGACCTGCCGCCCGACGGCCTGTCCCGTTCCGAACAAATCGGTCGCCACTTGTTCCGACAGCACCATCTTCGGTATACCGGATTGAAAATCAGCCTCGCTAAAGGGGCCCCCTTCCAAGAAAGGATGGTCGAATATTTTCCAATGGCCCGCGTCCGTATAACAAATCTCATACTCCTTGAAGAGCCGTCTATTGGGCAATGACAAGGAATGGCTATCACTACAATAGCCGGATACGGCCTCTGGTTTCCGCAAGGTGTAGAAACATTCCTTCACGACCTCGCTGGACATACCTCCACGGTTATACTCCGGGTCATTGGAATTTTTCGTACCGACTTCCGTACCCCAGACATACATAAACCTAGACCGATTGGACTCAGGGGCATATCCCGTGGATTTAATCTGGAACACCAATACCATCACCAACACCATGGCGATCGCAAGGGCCGTTCCCGAAATAGAGATTACGCTTACGAGCGTATTTTCACGCAGCATTTGAACCGCTTGTTTGATGTACTGCTTATACATAAATCTAATCGTTTGTTATTATTCTACATATTATTCGTAATGCAACGCCTCCGCCGGGACCATTCGGGTAACCTTGCGCACAGGCAACCAGATACCGAGGCAGATCATGCCGCTCATCATTAAATAAGTTATACCGAAAGAGATAGCGAAACGCCCCGTCGTAAACGGCAGGCGATAGGTATCTATAGCATCCGTCGCCACCATATTGATAGCGAAGAGGGCGATAAACGGAAGGGTTAACGCCAATAGGCAAAGACCTTCCAGATACAGATACCGCCGTAACGTGCCATCGTAAGCACCCAGCGCCATCCTCAAGCCGATCTCTCCCCGGCGGTTCTGCGCACGGAGCCAGAACGTACCGATAATGCCGAAAAAGACGTTTACCAGCATGAAGGCCATCAAGGAGAACTTATTGCTCATCTCACGCCCCTTGCCATCCAGATGAATATCCCGGAACTCCCTGATATTGCTGATGCCATAGACAAATAGATTGTCCGCCGCCAACCGGTCTCCCATCTCATTCAGAAAACGATTCATGTCGTCCCGTGTATAGTTTCTTTTCATCCGGACGCAAAGCTCCGCATTCCGGGCTCCAAACTGATTGACAGTCTCGTTAAACAATTCCCCCTCAAGGCTCTGGAAAAAACATGGCTCCGCAGATTTATACTCGTCGGTCCGGATAGAGGTTGATACGGAGGCGACCGTAAAGGTATTATCCAATTTACTATGCCTCACCTTCCTTCCACGAGCCAGCCGGCCATGATAAAACACGTCTGCCATCTCCTTGGACAAGACCAAGGCGTTATGTATCCCGGCGATCTCGTCCGCTACAGGTTTCCCCTCCGGAGTCTTGATCCGGAAAAGCTTGAAATATTCCGGAGTGACATTCCGGATCTGGAAATTCTCCCCGGATGTTAAGCTCGTGTCACCATCCAGAGGCTCTATCTCCCTCCAAGAATTTCCCATCGAGTAGGGACAGGAGTAATAAGTAGCGCAAACTTCCTCCACCTCGGACCATTGGCGTATTTGCGACATCAAGCGGGTCAGCTTCTCCGGCTCGGATAGCCCGGGAAGCGAATCCGAAGGGTTCCGTTCCTGCTCGCTTAACTTGAAACGCCATACGTTCGTGATATCGAATCCGAGGGGAGAGTAATAGGTTCGCGTGTCCACATAAAACATATCGACCATCAGCCAGAACACACCGGCCACCACCAACAACTCCGCGAATATCCAACTGTTACTTCGGCGCTGGTTCCATATTATACTTAGTATATGCTTGATCATATCATTCCTTTTCAGTAGTTATTTTTCACACGTTCGCATCCTTCAACGATTCCACGATCCGCTCCCTCGCTATCCGGAATGCGGGTAATCCCGAGCTTAGTACATTCAATACCAACGTAAAGAACAGGGCCGCCACAAACAACAAGGGCTGGAAAAGCATGCCAAAAGTTATCACCGTATCTTTTGTCAGCAAGAACGACCGGCCTACATAGAGCAATACGACCGACAAACCTACCCCCAAAACACCTCCTATCAACGTAATGATCAGGTTCTCGCAAACAACCTGCGTAAACAGACGTTCACCGGTAGCCCCGAAAGCCTTGCGAAGCCCCATCTCCGGCCGCCTTTTCTGTACGGCGGATTGCACGATCCCCGTCAGGTTCAAGGTCGGTACCAGCAGCAGGAACAGAAGCACCCAGCCAGTTGTCTTCAGGTATTCGCCCCAACCTACCCGGTTATAGCCATACCGACTACCAGAACCTAAGGCCAGTTCCAGATGGGTGAAAGGCTTGGGAATCGTCAAGATGAAATCCGCTTTGCCGGCGTTATAGCGGGCTACCCCTTGCTGGATCTCCGCATATATGGCGTCGATGTCCGAGAGCTTATGCGCCAAGATCTCCGCCCCGAAAGGGCCACACATCCCGTCGCAACCTCCGCTATTGGTGTACAGGGTATTCGCCGTATAAGGCATCCATACATCGGCGAATGCCTCGCTGGCCGCTTTCGACGGGTGCTTTACCACTCCCGCGATCGTGCAAGGCATCACGTTATTTACCAAGATATCACGACCGACCACGTCTTGGGTACCGAACAGGATACCCGCCAACTTATCGGAAATAACCACGTGAGGCAGACCGGAATTGAAATCGGCCTCCGTAAAAGGCTTGCCGGAAAGGAACTTGAAGTCAAATACTTTCCAAAAGGCGGGATCGGTATAATAGACAGTATATTCCTCGAACAATCGTTTACCCGGAATGGAGATAACGTGGCTATTCTGTGCCGTCACGGTTACGGCCTCGGGCTTTTTCAGCGTATAGAGGCATTCACGTATCGTCTCGGCGGAAAGGCCCGTATTGTTATTCTCGCTCCCATCCTTCGATTTAGTGTTCACGGAGTAGATATAAAGCATCCGGTCTCGCTTCGATACGGGGCTATAACCTACCAACTTGATCTGGAATTGCAACACGACAACCAAGATCATGGCCACCGACAGCATCGTACCCAAGATAGAAACCACGCTTGTAAGACGATTCTCTCTCAGCGCATGGATGGCTTGTTTAAAGTATTGCTTGAACATCCTTTATTTCAATTTCAGTTTATTCTTTTCCTTGAAGCTTGTCATATCGGAAACGACTACCTCGTCGCCCGGTTCCAAGCCATTGACTACTTCGACATACTCAAAGTTGCTGTCTCCCAGCTGTACCTTCCGCTTGATCAATTGGTCTCCGTTGACAACAAACAACTCATACTCTCCTTTCCCGACGTAGAACGAGGCGTTGGAAATACGTAGCACATCGTCCTTGATGGCATTCATCACGTATACATCGGTCTTCAAACCGGAGCGCAAGCGGCGATGATTATCCTCCTCCAACTGTACCGTGAAAGAGATTACACCGTTCTTCGATAAGGGGGTAACATCGCTAACCACCCCATCCAGTTTATCGTTGCCGATCTTTACAACGGCTTTGCTACCGGCAGCGATCCGGTCACCATAGGTATCGGCGATCTCCCCCTCTATCTTGAAATGGGACAAGTCGGAGACGATAGCGACACGACTGCCTTGAGAGACTTGGGCACCTACCTCGTTGTTCACGTAGGTCAGGATCGCCTTGCGGGGAGAGCGTATCTGGGCGTCTTCCAAGGTACGCTTCGTCTCGGCTAGGCTCTTTCGGAAGATGTTCAGGTCGAGTTCTTTCACTTTATAATCGGCATCCGTCAAGGATTTCTCGTTCTCATATTTTTGCTCATCCTCTTTCAGTTTCAAGACGCTAACGTTATAGTCCAGTTCCACTTGACGGACCTTATCGGTCGTTCCGGCGCCTAGGCTATCCAGATAACGCTCGTTGCGCAACTCCACTTCCTTTCGGTTCAGTTCCATGCGAGAGACTTTCAATTGCATCTCCATCTCGGAAAGCTTATTGCGGTTTTGGATACGGAGTTGATCCAATTGGAGGCGTTTCATTTGCTCCTCGTCCAATTGTTTCTTATAATCCGTCTCGGCACTGAGCAAGTCCAGTTTCAAGATCGGAGTACCTACATCCACGGAATCGCCTCCCTTTTTATAAATCTCGACGATACGAGAGTTGATCGGTGAGTTGATGATTTCCTCGAAAGCAGGAACCACCTTGCCTGACGCACTAACGGAAACCTCGATCACTCCTTTATCTACCGTTGAAAAAACCAAGTCCTTCCGTTGCAGGCTGGTTTGCATGAAACCGATCACCCCGCCTATTAAGACAACGGCAATACCAATCCCCGCCCCCAGCTTTATAAACTGTTTACGCTGCTCCTTCTGCCGAACCTCTTTTGATATCTCTCTGTCCATATTTCGTTTGTTTTTATTTTCCACCCTCCAAAGAGCAAACCCCGTGCCAAAAACGTAAGTAACTGATTCTATGAGAATATCCATTTTTAGTACTGTTCGATTTCGGACACTGTGTTCGGTTTCGCTCAAAACTTTTCCGATAGGCCTGTTGTTCTATGCCCAAAACTTATAAACGCAAAATGTATGAACACAAGACTTATCCTATTCACATGTATAGCCGGTCTGACTCTCTTTTTCTCTGGCTGTAGCAAAAATGATGATGATCATCAAGGTATTATCCCTCTCCCCCCGGTAGAGAACGCTTTCCAAGAGAAATATCCCGATGCCAAGAACCCTGTTTTTGAGATCGAAGGTAACTATTATGTGGTAGATTTCAATAATGAAGGTTCCGAGACAACCGCTTGGTTCACGGATCAAGGCGTATGGATGATGGAAAAGATAGACATCTCTTTCGCCCAATTACCGGCAGCGGTATCCACCGCCTTCAAACAAGGCTTTTACTCAAATTGGACCGTGGATGACACGTACGCCATCAATCGCCTAAATATGGGAATCGTTTACAAGATCGAGGCGGAGCAGTCCAATAGCGAAGTAGACCTGTATTATTCACAGTATGGAAACCTGATCAAAGCCGTAGACGATGAGATCAATAATGACGCGCCGATCGTTATCCCGAAAGAGGTCAGTAACCTGATGGAGATCACTTTCGCCAACGCCGAGTTGCTGGATATCCAACAGAACAGCCTAGGTTACGAGCTGGATATGATCGATAACCAGATTTATAAAGTGGCGCAATTGAATAAGGATTACAGGTGGCAAAGTACCACATGGGCCATGTCCGAGCAAGAGGTTCCGCAGATCGTGATGCAAGGCTTCGAATCCTCCGCTTACGCTAGCGACAAGGTACAGTCCATATATACGTTATTGAATGCCAATGGCACCTTCTACCTATTCAAGGTTTCACATAACGGGCAGGACGAGACGATTACCTTTGATGTATTCGGGAATATCGTATAAAAAAGCCGCGCGATTCACAGCCGTCTCCGGACTTGAATCGCGCGGTTTGCGTTATATGATAATCAAGCTTATTTACTGATCAATTCCAAGGTCGCCCCTTTTACTCCCGGCGCGGAAGCCTCGAAATAGATCGTTCCCGGTTCCTCGGCCGTCTGCACGATAGCGGTAAGTTGCCCGCTAAACAGTTTCATTTCCGGAAGATGGAAGAGTTCCAGACTGGCGCTATTTCCATTTGCCGCCGCACGGTAGGCTCCGGCACCACGAACCTTAAACTGGATCTGTCGGGTATCATCCGGACAAAGGTTACCGTTCTTGTCTACGACTCTAACATTGATGAAAGAAAGGTCTTTTCCGTCAGCCGTCAATTGGTTACGATCGGCGGATAACTCAATATGATGCGGCTTCCCTGCGGTATGAACCTCCTCCTCGGCCACAGCGTTACCCTCCTTGTCATAAGCGACCACCTTCAAAGTTCCCGGCTCGTATTTGGTATCCATCCACATCAAACGATATCGTTTCTGGCGCTCGAAACTCTTTTGAGCCGCTTCGGTATAACTACTATCGATACCGATGCTTAGATCTTTCGTACGTTTCCCTTGGCTCTTTCCGTTGATAAACAATTCGGCGGAAGGATAATTGGTATAAACGAATACGGGTGTCACCTCGCCCTCACGTCCCGGCCATGTCCAATGCGGCAGGATATGCAAGGTCTTGGCGCTTTTATTCCAATGACTACGGTATAGATAGTAACGATCCTTGGGGATACCCGCCAAATCGATAATACCGAACAAGGAGCTATGGCTTGGCCAATTCGTATAATAAGGAGTAGGCTCGCCCAGATAATCAAATCCTGTCCATACGAATTCCCCGATACAATACGGAAGGTCCTCATGCTGGATAAAATCGTCTTCCGGCAGATTAGACCAGTTGCAATGCTCCACGTCGTACGAGGAACTTTGGTGATCCTCATAGACAGCCATCGCCTTACGCTCTACCGGGAATTTATACACCCCTCGTGAGCTAACCGTGGAGGCCGTCTCGCTTCCCAAGATTATTTGCTGAGGCAGTTTCTTATAATTCACTTGATAACGGAACGGACGATAATTGAATCCAGCCACATCCATCACCGCCGCCATATTATTATTCACGACGGCATCCGGGGCATCCATACCTTGCGTCACCGGACGAGTCGGGTCTTCCCGATGGCAGATATCCTGCAAGAACCTAGAGATCTTACAACCGCTCTCATCCCATTGGTTAGGCACCTCGTTACCGACGCACCACATCACAACGCTCGGGTTACTCCGGTAATGATGTATCAGATTCACGAGGTCTTTCTCCACCCATTCGTCGAAAATCAAGTTATAGCCATTCGCGCATTTCGCCTTGTTCCACTCGTCGAAGCTCTCAACCATCAACATCATACCCATCTCATCGCAAGCCTTCACCAGCTCGGGAGCCGGCATATTATGGGAAGTACGGATCGCGTTGCATCCCATGTCCTTCAAGATCCGGATCTGACGACGGATAGCGGCATCATTGACGGCAGCCCCTAACGGGCCTAAGTCATGGTGATTACAAACGCCTTTGAATACCGTCTTCTCACCATTCAAGAAAAAGCCTTTATTCGGAATGATCTCGATCGAACGGATACCGAATGGGGTCGTATAGAGATCTTTCAGTTGATCGCCCTCATATAAACGAGTCTCCGCAGAATACAAGGCAGGCATATCCGGCGACCATAAAGTCGGGGTCTGGATGATAAACTCTTGGGAGAGGCTATTATCATTGTACTTAATCTGTGAGAGAGGCGTAGTCTGCTCCGTCAACTTCTGCCCGTTCGGATTCCACACACTGGTTTTCACGCTATACTTGCTGGCATCGGCCCCTTCCGGCAGTACGATTTTCGTCTGTACATTGACTTTCGCAAATTCCTTCGTGGCGGTCGGGGTCGTAATATAAGTTCCCCAGACCGGGATATAGGCGTTTTCCGTCACGATTACATGTACATTCCTATATAATCCCGCTCCCGGATACCAACGGGAGGATTCCGGCAAGTTCTCAAGGCGAACCGCCAAGGTGTTCTTTTTCCCCGGGATGAGCTGTTTCGTGATATCGAAATAGAAAGAATTATAGCCATACGGCCAATATCCAACCTCTTGCCCGTTCACGTAGACCTTGGCATGGCTCATCGCACCGTCGAACAGGATCGTGGCACGCTTCCCATCCGTAAATTGAGGAACCTCAAACTCGGTCCGGTACCAGCCGACTCCCACGAAAGGCAAACCTCCGGTTCGGCCGGCATGTTCCATGGCCTCCGTTTGTCCGTCTTGGGCGATAGCGACCTCTTGCTTATCATTCTGAGAGCTGAAAGGGCCGTAAATCGCCCAATCATGCGGAACGGTCACGGATTGCCACTTACTATCATTGAAAGTAGGATTGATAAACTCCGGGCGGTCTTCCCGGGCGAACTTCCAATTCTTTTCCAACAGGAACTCACTGCGTACTTGCGAGAAAAGCGCAGGGAAAAGGCAAAACAAACCGATCAAAATAGCGAAACTTGTTCTTTTCATTCGTTTTTTGTGTTTTTGTTATTCATAGCGGAACAAAAATAAGTATTTTTGTCTCCAATACAAACTAAATCAAAAGAATTGCACAGCATGTTGTTACAATTAGCTTTCGTTTTAATAGCCATTATTATAGGTGCCCGTATCGGTGGTATCGGATTAGGCGTGTTAGGAGGTCTCGGACTCGGTATACTCACCTTTGGATTCGGGCTCCAGCCCACTTCCCCTCCTATCGATGTCATGCTTATGATCGTTGCCGTAATAGCGGCAGCTAGTTGTATGCAAGCCGCTGGCGGACTTGATCTGATGGTTAAGTGGGCGGAGAAATTGCTTCGCAAGAATCCTCAACGAATCACGATATTAAGCCCGTTCGTCACCTATTTGTTTACCTTCATAGCCGGAACGGGGCATGTGGCTTATTCGGTCCTTCCGGTAATCGCCGAGGTCGCTACGGAAACGAAGATCCGTCCCGAACGTCCGATGGCGATCGCCGTGATCGCTTCCCAGCAGGCTATTACGGCCAGTCCGATATCGGCGGCTACGGTAGCCATGCTTAGTATGTTATCCGGATATCATATTTCCTTGATGAATATCCTTATGATATCAGTTCCTTGTACCTTATTGGGGGTATTGGCGGGAGCGATCTATTCTTTAAGGGTTGGTAAAGAATTGGATCAAGATCCGGAATACTTAAAGCGGGTAGCGAACCATGAGTTCAGCACGAAGCATTACGAGGCGAAAGGCGTTGAAAACCAAATGAAAGCGGCCTTATCGGTCTCTATATTTGTTCTCGCTACGATAGCGATCGTTATCTTTGGTTCTATGGAGTCCCTACGTCCGGTCTTTACCGTCGGCACGGAAAAGGTCTCGATGCAGATGTCACATATTATTGAGGTATTAATGTTGACAGCCTCCGCTTTCATCTTATTATTTACAAAAACAGATGGTATCAAGGCTGCACAGGGTTCCGTTTTTTCCGCAGGCATGCAAGCGGTGGTAGCGATCTTCGGTATCGCTTGGATGGGAGATACATTTATCGCCGGCAATATGACTGAATTAAAGGGATCTATCGAGCATATAGTTACACAGATGCCTTGGTTATTCGGATTGGCCCTTTTCGTAATGTCCATTTTATTATTTAGCCAAGCGGCTACCATTCGTGCGTTATTGCCGCTAGGGATCGCATTGGGAATCTCACCCTATATGTTGATCGCTTTATTCCCCGCCGTAAACGGTTATTTCTTCATCCCAAACTACCCGACAGTCGTAGCCGCCATCAACTTCGATCGTACAGGCACGACCCGCATCGGTAAATACATCTTGAACCATTCTTTCATGATGCCGGGATTGATAGCGACTGGGGTTTCTGTAGGATTGGGGTTACTATTCATTCAATTCATATAATAAGAAAGCAAAAAATAGAGACGCAGCATACACGCTACGTCTCTACACCCCACACCATATATCATATTATATTACTTCAACAATTTTTCCTGAATCAACTGCTTTAACTCCAGTTTTCCCATCGTGCCGATCATCATCTCACGGGGGCCGTCTAGCGGGCAAAACATCAAAGTGGGAATCGTTCGGATATTAAAGGCTGTCTCGAGTGCCTCCTCTTGATCTACATCCACCTTATAAATATAAATCTTCCCATCAAATTCTTTGGCAAACTCATCCAATATAGGGCTTAAGCGTTTGCAATAACCGCACCAAGGAGCGTGAAAATCTATGAGGCAAGGACGACTTCCTATATATTTCCAATCTTTGGGATTCGCCTCAAAATCACCGACATTGGCGATAAAACCATCTTTCGTTAAATCGATCACTACCATACTTCTCTATATTTTGATTTATAATATAACAAAGATAAGTATGAATAGGTTGCGGTATTTTTTATACTTTCGCGGCATCGTTTTAACAACAGACAGAATGCTCACACTTGATAAAATTTATCAGGCATCATATGCCTTGAAGACAGTCATCAGACGCACTGATTTAATCAGCGCTCCCAATATCAATCCGGAATCCCATATTTTTCTAAAACCAGAGAACTTACAAGTAACCGGATCGTTTAAAGTGCGCGGCGCTTGTTTCAAGATCGCCCAGCTTACGGAAGAAGAGAAATCGCATGGCGTAGTGGCTTGCTCGGCGGGAAACCATGCCCAAGGTGTGGCATTAGCGGCTACCGCTCATGGTATCAAGTCCTTAATCTGCTTGCCCGATAACGCTCCTATCTCTAAAGTCGAGGCTACTAAATCTTATGGGGCAGATGTATGCCTTGTCGAAGGTGTTTACGATGACGCCTATAACAAGGCTTTACAATTGAAGGATGAGAAAGGATACACATTTATCCATCCGTTTGATGATGAGGATGTGATCGCCGGACAAGGGACCATCGGTTTGGAGTTATTGGAACAACTCCCGGAAGTAGAGGCCGTAATCATTCCGATCGGAGGGGGTGGGCTGATCTCCGGAGTCGCCTATGCCATCAAGAACTTGAACCCGAATATCAGAGTTTACGGAGTGCAAGCCAAAGGAGCGCCCAGCATGTTAAACTCTATCGAGCATGGGAAAATCGAACGCCTCGAAGGTGTCCGTACCATAGCCGACGGTATCGCCGTAAAAGAACCGGGAATACATACTTTCGATCTTTGCCAGCAATATGTGGACGAGATCGTATCCGTGACAGACGATGAGATTTCCACCGCTATCCTCGCGTTGATCGAGCAACATAAATTAATCGCCGAAGGGGCGGGTGCCGTAGCCGTGGCCGCCGCCATGTTTAATAAAGTACCCATCAAAGGGAAAAAAGTAATCTGTTTGATTTCCGGCGGAAATATCGACGTGAATATCCTTTCCCGGGTAATCGGACGTGGTTTGCAGAAATCCGGCCGCTCTTGTTCCATGACGATCGAATTGGTAGACAAACCCGGACAACTACAGCACGTATCTGAAATCATTGCCTCTACCGGCGCTAACGTAGTATCCGTATATCACGAGCGTGTCAGCCATACGGCTGATATCAATGGCTGTTATCTGCGGTTGGAGATGGAAACAAGGAATCAACAGCAGATTAATGAGATCCGGCAATTACTCACCGTTTCGGGATATAAGATAGTGGAAGGATAAACAATTCGCCCCTAAGCATACAATTGATTGGCAAACCATTACTGTGCCACTACTTTCCATAGGCGTGGCACAGCCGTGCCATCTTAGTGGCACACTTGTGCCATCCTTATGGCATAGCTGTGCCATCACGGTGGCACAAGCTATAATTGGCAAAACTAAAAGTATATCTTTTCAAAACCAAAGGTATAATAGTTTTATGTGACTATTTAATCCATATATGCTTTTGCTATTTTTATAAAGCTTGGCATTCGAGGGTCAGAAAAGCGATATCTCCCTTTACATAACCTCCTCAATATTTTCTTACCATCGGCACTAACTAAATTATGTATATAGGTTCCTGTAATATTTCTATTTAAAGGTTCTTTGGTTAAATAGAAATATTTATCAGCAATATCAGACAAAGAAAAACCTTCTTCTTTGCAAATAGATGCTGCTAATAAAAAACGCTCATATTCTTCTCTATTTCGGTATCTAATAGAATCTTGATACATGTTTTTTAGAGTTTCTTCAGAATCTTCAATAGCTTTTGATGTTGCTTCAACTACATCATTTATATCAATGATGTTTTTTTCTGTAGCTATAGCTTCTTCTGCCGCTTTCAAGGCTAACAAATGAGTAAAATAAGGATAACCAGAACTAACAAATGCAATTTTAGACATAGCGCTTCTTGTAAATGCTAATTTAGCGACGAGTTGTCCACTTTTTATAATCGACACCAAGTCCGCAACAACTAATCTTCGCAGTTTTATTTCTTTTAAGCAACGAGTTAAAGATGGGTGTCCCACAGTCAAATCAACTGCACTATCACCAATACCCACTATTACGATTTTTAATGCTGAATTATAGTCGCTTAATAATTTTATTAGTTCTGCAATTTTATATTTGTCTTCATTATTTTGAATCGCATCAAATTCATCAATCAAAAGAAGTCCTTTTATATGCTGGATTTTTTCCGCAACATATGAAGGTGACATAGATAAAATAGAAGGTCCTATTATTTCTTGTGAGTTATCATTTTTTGCTGTAAAGCAGGTACTGATACCTAGAGACTTGGTGTTAGTATGTCTACTTTGATATATATCTATACCAACATGAGCTAAGGGTTCACGAAATATACTAGCAAACGTATCTCCTTTGCCACAACCTTTTCGAAAAAGTCGTAAATCATAATCACGTACAATTTCTGAGCATACAGTTAATGCTAAAGAACTTTTACCAACACCTCTTTCTCCAAATAGAAGTGCATGTTGCCCTGGTGTTGTCAAATGTTCATATAGACTCGAAATTTCTCTTGTCCTCCCTTTTAGGGCATTGAGTTTTGATATGGGGGTATGAGGTGTGAATATATCTCTAATTCCAGACCTTCTGATTTTTTCATTTCGATCTTTTATATATTCTAATTCGCATAAGAATTGACTTGACATGGTATTTATATTTTATGTATTTTGCAAAAATAACAATTATATATATATAGGTAAAATTTCGTCTTCTTTTTTATTCATTTGTTTTTTGAGAAAAAAGGAAATTCCACTAATAACAAGGCATTCTTTTTTTACCCGTTCCCGATAAGGAATTAAGGCTGTCTTGATAAAATCGATGACTAAACCATAGCTTCAATTGTAAGAACAACAGAAATCAACAAGTCCTTCTCCGAAACCTCATTCAATCCCTCTTCCATATTTTAAACATTATATATTTGCGATCTAGCAGGAGGATGTATCCGTATTTTTTACGTATTCTATAACGCATAATCCACCATTACCTCAAAACATATAAAGCCCTTTGTCATATATAGAGACCCATATCGCTTGAGGAATCAATGAGGCAAGACTAGTCAATACATCTATGTACAGATGAATATCACTTGAATCCCCTAGTACCTTGAGTCTATTGCTATCCTGTACGGCTTTGATGATCGCCTTTAGCCCCGATACGCCACCGATAGCGGCACTTATCTCGCTTGAAGTCGAGGATGGGGACACATCGTTCAAAACTTCTTATCGTTATACATTCAAATCAAATCTCACGTTTTCTTCCCCGGCTAATAATCGCTGAGTATTTTCCATGTTGTTTACATAATATATGTACATTTATATGTACATTGCCTAGATTCAAGGTGATAGACTTTAGGGGCATATCAATCTGACGTGATATCAGATATAAATGATAGATGTCGGCCGGGCAGAAACGACCAGCTCACCGTCATCGATCTGGAATTGCAAGAGGCTTGATTACTTTCTGCATCTGTCGATTTTAAAAAACAGTACGTAAATCTTACTGCTCCGTTGCTCTCGATTGATTCTATCGATCAGTAGCGATAACTTCTCAAGATAGGTCGGATAACTATTCACTAGAATGGAACCACGATAATCCCACCAATTAACGCCTATTTCCCGATATTTATCAACGGAGCGTTCCCCTCGCATGAACAGTTGTAATTCTCCTCGCAATTTCTTTCGAGCTATATCATGTCCCTTGAATATCTCTAGCAGATCAACAGGGGTCAAGCATAGTTGTTCATTCAGAAGATACTTAATATTCCCTTTCTTGTTGTTTTGGGCCTTGTCTCCCACGAGAATCTTTGTCAATATTTGATAGTATTTATTTTTCATTTCATCTAAATTTGATTTATATGTGTATCACCTCACGTATAAAACCAAAATGCGCTACACCGCAGCCGAAGGTTTTTAGCCCTCGGCTGTGCGGTGTAGCGCATCTTTGTGTTAGTACGTGAGTGGTATTACTACTAACAGGCCGGGGGCTTTTATCGGCCCGCCCCCGATAAGGCGTCACTCACCCTCGATCAAGTCGACCACCTGCCCGTAACCGCCGATCGTCAGCACTACGGAAGCGATACGCTTGATCAACGTCGCCTCCTCGGTAGTGATATCTATCTCCCCGTCCGACTCCGCTATCCTCTTGCCCAGCCGGTAAACCTTGTATTTATCCTCATAGGGCAGTTGAAAACTAGGGCTGTCCGCGAAGAAGAAGATATTCTTGTACAATACCCTTGACAGGATACCGTTCGTCTCCTTGCCGTCAAAACCTTTCACGCTCACGTTAAAATTCACTCTCATACTCTAATCCTTTATTTATTTTGGCTCGATATAAAATGTCCTGTTATTCGAATCCCACTTGACATAGAACACGTCACCCTTCGAGCCTGGGAGATTGTTCATCGAGGGCATGGGATAAACCGTTACGCACATCCTTGTGAAACCGGAAGAGTCACCGGGAAGGTTCGATATCGCCTGTACCCTGAAATACGGATTGGACCATTGCTTCCCCTCAAGGTTAATGCCCATTGGACCGTTGTACATCAGATATTTGCTATCGTTATATTGAAAACCATTGACATCCCCGACATTAGAGTTACCGCATTGCAGTGCGTCACAGTCTATCAAGTGTCCCCAGATACGGTTTACGTCAAGATCCCCGACATTGGACACAATAAAATTCCCGTTTATGTTAAGCACGTTCTGGAAATTGTCCGGATCAAAGATACGGATGACCCCGTCCCCCTTCCTAATGACCGTGTTCCCGTTCAGCTCTATCCCGTCTATCGCCACCGATATCCAGTTCTCCACATCCTTGGTCTTGGCGAAGATCTTGGTGGCGTCGGCCTCGGTGATAAAGCCGGACGACATGATCTCCTCCATCCTCTCGTCCACGGCCGTCACGACACCGGATATGCGATCGTCCAGCACCCTGAAATCGGAGTACGTGGCGTATATCCCCAAGTCCGGCCTGTCGGACAGGTTGTTGTACCCGCTCGATCCGGCCTTTATCTGGATGTTCCCGGCTATCACCCCGCTAGCGAGGTCGAAGTAGGTATTCCCGTCCGGGGACTTGATCAAGCCGATGGTCATGCGCCCCGGAAGTATCTCGGTATAGCCATAGACCGCCTCCCAGCTCCTCGTACCGTCGAACTCCGTGCCCAACGTACCCACGAGGAAGTAGTAATACCCGTCCCCCGGGTCGATCTTGGGACGTGCGTCATGGGTCAGCAGGTACGTGCCGGCAGACCCGTTCTTGACGCACTTGAGATACAGGTAATACGAGTCCTTGTCATCACCGAGATAAGGCGAGGTATAGGCCTCGATGTCCCAGAAAGAGTACTCCGAGACGGCGTGGGACACGGATATGGAGTCGATGCCGAGCGTCATGTGCTGGACGATACCGGCGGGGGCGGTGAACACCTTGGTAGTGTCGTTCATCACGAAATCCGGGATATACTCCCGGGGACCCGTCTTGCTATCGACGTATCGGTATTGCAGTTGCTCCGACCCGACACGTACCTGCATCGTGCTCACGGTGACAGGGTTGATCGAGGCGCCGAAACCCTCGATCGCCCTCTCCAGCATCTTCCCGGTCTCGACCATGTCACGCCATCTGCGCCGGGTCAACGACAGCGCCTCCTTGTGCTTCTTGTCGGTGACCACCTCCTCCGCCTCCAACTTTCCAAGATCGTCCGACAGGTAGCCGGCCACGGGGGTGTTGGAAAGCTCCAGCTCCGGGCTATGGGGCTTGTTTATGTAATCCCTCACCCCCGTGATCCGGATCAGGATGCCCTCCCTCTGGAACTGGGTATCGCTGAAATCGACATAGCCCCCGGGGATAAGCCTCGCCCCGATCGCCAACCAGCGTTTCTTCGCCCAGATGCCGTCAAGCTCCCCCTTGAACGTGAACTGCCGCTCCTCACGCTCGTAGAGGTAACGAGCGGCCTCACGGAACATGTCCCAGCTCGCCCCGGTCTTGGTGGCGTTGTCGCATACGTAGGCGGCGGGAAGGGATATGTTGAAGACGGCGTACTTGTCGCCGACCTCCGGATAAAGGGAGGCGTTCGGCAGCGTCATGCCATCCTGCTCGGAAGAGACGATCTCGAACTTACGGCCATCATGTACGTACTTTACATCGAACTCACGGCCCGCCAAACGGCCTGTCTGGAAGATCACGGTCATGGTCTGGCCGGCGATCAGGCAATCCTCGAAATTCAGGTTATCTGGAATTGACGAGTCGTAGAAATTATAGAACGTGACATCGTTCCCGTCCGTGTCCTTGCCCGGCTCCGTATCGGTCTTACTCACCGTACCAACACGGGAAGGATAGATGTCGCTGGCGTCGTAGCTGTCCTCGTTCCGTGAGGATAATGTCTTGTCTGCCCTGGTCACGTACATTCC
>OGXB01000730.1_pt1 | contig 21855 bp, 19 predicted proteins | sample 1576161 | NCBI WGS metagenome assembly OGXB01 (sample SAMEA3541474, study PRJEB24748) | human gut metagenome | biome: human gut; feature: human-associated habitat; material: faeces | place: China | collected 2012
GCTATAATGTGAAGATTCACATAGCTAATGATTCCTTAAAAACCCCCGGCGGTCGAGCCGCGCCGCCGCATCGCGCGCCATGCCGCTCTGCGCCCCGAACAGCAGCGAATCGGGCGCCGCCGCAAAGCGTTCGTTCATCCGCCGGCAGAGTATCCACATGTCGGCCAGCGCCACGTCGGGAATCCCCTGCATGGCGGCCGAGACTCCCGCTCGCGTGGCATGTATCTTCCACCGCACCGCGGCGACCCGCACGGCGAGTTCCGGCGCCGCTTGGGCGATCGAATCGGCCGTGCGCGCCACCTCTGCGGCCATGTCGTAATAGAATCCACGGGTCATCGTCCGCACGTTCATCTCCTCTTTGGACAGGGGGTCGCCCGTAGCCACGGCGACCTTCAGCAGCGAACACCCCGTCAGCGCAAGCGCGGCGCACAAGGCTGCCGCGGCCTGCAAAAGCGCATATCCGTTTATTTTCATAGCTCCGATTCTACACAACTACCGCTCCATTTTCCGCTCCATCTCGCGGATATAGCGCACCGCCGCAAAGTGCCCGGCCTGCGGCATGTTGCCGTGGTCGAAGCCGTCGAACTCGTAAATCCGCACGTCGGGATGCCCCGCCACGCGCATCATGCGCCAGAAGTAGGCGTTCTCCTCGTAGCGGCCCAGCATCTCCCGCTCCCTGTCACCCGAAAGGATCAGGATCGGGCGGCAGTCGGGCCGCACGTAATTGAGCGGCGCCATGTCGTCCACCACCACCTGCGTGTCGGGAATCCCCATCTCGCGGCGGCGCGCGAAGTGGGTCACCACCTGCCCGCTGTAGGGAATCAGCGCCGCGAAGGTCGTGTCGGGGTCGATGCCGTAGGGTTCGAGCCAGCGCTTGTCCAGCCCGATCATCGAGGTCAGATAACCGCCCGCCGAGTGGCCCGCCACGAAAATCCGCCGCGGATCGCCGCCGTACTCGGCGATATGCTTCACCACCCACGCCGCCGACGCGGCCGCATCGTCCACGCAGTCGGCCACCTTCACGTGCGGCGAGAGCCGGTACTCCACGCCCACCACGGCGAATCCCTTCTCCTTCAACGCTTCGGGAATTTCGCGCCGCCCGCCCGTCAGGCCGCCGCCGTGGTACCATATGACGGTCGAGAATCCCTCCCCGTCCGCCGGATAATAGAGGTCCAGCCGGCACATCGTGTCGATGTTCCGGTCGCCCCCGGCGTCGCGGTAGGCGATGTTTTTCACGGTCCTGTAAGCGCCCGGCCGGGCCGCGGCTCCCGCGCCGCACACGGCCAGCGCGAAAATCAAAGCGACGAGTCGTTTCATGTCGAGATAAGTTTATTCGGGTCATAAAGATAGGTAAAATCCGGTAAAAAACGCTATATTTGCCCATGATAAACATCCGCCCGGAGACGATGCGGCCCGGCCCGTCCGGTCTGCACAGTCTTTGCACAAACACATTACGATTCCGAAAAACGACCGAATTATGAAAATAGCCTGCCTGCAATTCAACCCGATACAGGAAAACACCTACGTCGTCTGGGACGACACCTCCGAAGCCGTCGTCATCGACGCCGGCAACAGCAACCCGCGCGAAGACGCCGCGCTCGACAACTTCATCGCCCAGCACGGACTCAAACCCGTTCTGGCGGTCAACACCCACGGCCATTTCGACCATACGCTGGGCGTGGCGCACCTCAAGAAACGCTACGGCATCCCCTTCGCGCTCTCGTCCAAGGACCAGTTCCTGCTGGACAACGCCTCGACCAGCGGCAGCATCTTCGGCGTTCCCGTCGGCGAGATGCCCGCGGCGGACATCGACCTCGACACGACGCCCGAAATCCGCTTCGGCCATACCGTTCTGCGCGTGATCCATACCCCCGGCCACACCCCCGGCCATGTGGCGCTGTTCGACCCCGAATCCAAATCGCTCTTCACGGGCGACACGCTCTTCCGCGAGTCGATCGGCCGCACCGACCTGCCGGGCGGCGACTATTCGTGGATCATGCGTTCGATCCTCGACTCCCTGATTCCGCTGGGCGAAGAGGTCCGCGTCTACCCCGGTCACGGCCCCGAATCGACCATCGGCCACGAAATGCTCTACAACCCCTTCGTCGTCGAGGTCCTCAACCAAGAAGTGAACTACAAGAACTGAGGCCCCGCCTCGACACCGCAGCGGATGCCGTCCGGGAAAATCCGCTCCGCAAACCTCCGGAAACGTGAAGACACTGATCCATAAAATCCTCTACCGAACCCTGCCGCTCGAAGGCTACCTGCGCGCCGTGAGCCGCCTGTTCTTCCTCTGGCAGCGGCTCGGCATCGGGCGTTACGCCCCCGCCACCGAATACGTCTACCACCTGCCGCAGCTCGTCCGCGCGGGCGACACGACCGTCGACATCGGCGCCAACCTCGGCTACTACGCCCGCACGCTCTCCCGGCTGACCGGCCCGGCGGGCAGGGTCTACGCCGTGGAGCCGGTCCCCCCGATCCTCGCCGTCCAGCGCCGCAACCTCCGCCGCTGCCGCAACGTCGAGATACTCCCCTACGCGCTGGGCACCGAGAACAAACCGATCACGATGGCCAACGACTCGGCGCGCGAAACGGGCTACTTCGGCACGGGACAGAACTTCGTCAACGACAGCGGCGCGGCGGCCGCCGCGGAGTTCTCGGCCCAGATGCGCCGGGGCAGCGAACTCTTCGCCGGACTCGAACGTCTCGACTTCGTCAAATGCGACATCGAGGGCTACGAAGTCGTGGTGCTGACCGAACTGCGCCCGCTGCTCGAACGCTTCCGCCCCACGGTGCTCGTCGAGACGGGCGGCGGCAACCGCCCCCGCATCGTCGAACTCTTCACAGCGCTGGGCTACAAGGCCTTCACCCTCGAACACGGACGGGAAATCCCCCTGACCGCCGCAAGCGCCAAGGACATCATCTTCCGTCCGCAGTAATTTCAATTTTTCAATTCAGAAACATGCGCATCGACATCCTGACAGTCGTCCCCGAACTGCTGACCTCCCCGCTCAACGAATCCATCCTGCACCGCGCGCAGGAGAAGGGGCTGGTCCAGATCGTCGTCCATAACCTCCACGACTACGCCCACGACCGCCGCAAGACCACCGACGACTACCCCTTCGGCGGCGAAGCGGGCATGGTCCTCAAGTGCGAACCGGTCTTCGAACTGATCGAGAAACTCCAGTCCGAGCGGCATTACGACGAGATCATCTACACCTCGCCCGACGGCGTCCGCTACGACCAGCACGAAGCCAACCGGCTTTCGACGCTCGACAACATCATCATCCTCTGCGGCCACTACAAGGGCATCGACCACCGCATCCGCGAACACCTCGTCACGCGCGAAATCTCGATCGGCGACTACGTGCTGACGGGCGGCGAGCTGGCGGCCTGCATCATCGCCGATTCGGTCGTGCGCATCATTCCGGGCGCCATCGGCGACGAAGCCTCGGCCCTCACGGACAGCTTTCAGGACAACCTGCTGGCGCCTCCGGTCTACACCCGCCCCGCCGAATTCCGCGGCTGGCGGGTCCCCGACGTCCTGCTTTCGGGCAACTTCGCCCAGATCGCCCGCTGGCAGGAGGAACAGTCCTACCAGCGCACCCGGCAGCTCCGCCCCGACCTGCTGAACGAATAAAAACCTAAAAACTTCCGATATGATTCTTTTCAAAACGAACTCCGACGGCTCCGTCACCCGCATAAAAGAGAAACCGTTCAGGCTGGAGCGGGACCTCCAGCGTTTATTCGAACAAAATCTGCAGACACTCATGAATCTGGAGATCGTGAAATCCGAATGCATGATTAAAGACAAGCGGCTCGATACCCTCGCTTTCGATCCTCAATCAAAAGCGTTCGTAATCATCGAATACAAACGGGACCGAAATACGAGCGTTTTCGATCAGGGCATCACCTACCTGAATCTGATGCTCCAGCACAAGGCCGACTTCATCGTAGAATACAACGAATGTAAAAAAGCCCAGCTTAAAAGAACCGACGTGGATTGGTCGCAGACCCGTGTCGCATTCGTTTCGACCAGCTTTACAGAGAATCAAATCGCAGCCACCGACTTCAAGGATTTTTCCATCGAACTTTGGGAAGCCAAACGATACGAAAACGGACAAATCGCCGTCACTCCCATCCAAAAGAGCAAAACCGCGGAAAGTATCAAACAAATCGCCGGAAAGAACACGTCGATCCGAACGGTGGCCGAAGAGATAAAGACCTACACAGAGGAAGATTTGCTTCAAGGAAAGTCCGACGAAACGGCAGCACTGTACGACCGGTACAAATCGGCGATTCTGAACCTGACGGACAGCATCGAAGTCAAGCCCCAGAAACTGTACGTCGCTTTTAAAAAGGAGAACCGGAACATTATCGACATCGAGATACAGAAAAGCGGGCTGAAACTCTTCGTCAATGTCAAACACGGCAACTTATACGACCCGAAAGGGCTGGCCCGCGACATTTCATCCATAGGTCATTGGAGAAACGGCGATTATGAAATAAAGGTAACCAACGACAAAAATCTGGAATACATCATGAGTCTGGGCAAGCAAGCTCTCGAACAATTATGAAATACTACCTCATCGCCGGCGAGCCTTCGGGCGACCTGCACGGCGCAAACCTGATCGAAGGGCTTCGCAAGGCCGATCCCGAAGCGCAGTTCCGCTTCTGGGGCGGCGACCGCATGGCCGCCGCGGGCGGCGCGGCGAATCTGGCGAAGCACTACCGCGAAACCTCTTTTTTCGGCATCGTGCAGGTCCTCAAAAACCTGCGGACGATCAAGCGGCAGATGCTCGAATGTCAGGCCGACGTGGCGGCGTTCGCCCCCGACGTGCTGATTCTGGTGGACTACCCCGGCTTCAACATGAAGATGGCCCGCTGGGCCAAGGAGCACGGCATCCGCACCTTCTACTACATCGCCCCCAAGGTCTGGGCGTGGCGCGAATGGAGGGTGAAGGCGATCCGCAAATACGTGGACCGGCTCTTCATCATCTTCCCCTTCGAACGCAGCTACTTCCCCCGGCACGGCATCGAACCGATTTTCGAGGGCAACCCGCTCGTGGACGCCATCGAGGCGAAACGCGCCGCGCTCCCCTCGCCCGACGAATTCCGCCGCCGCAACGGATTGGACGGGCGGCCGATCGTCGCCCTCTTGGCCGGCAGCCGCCGGGGCGAGATCCGCGACAACCTGCCGCTGATGGCCGACCTTTCGAAAAAGTTCCCCGGCCACCAGTTCGTCGTCGCGGGCGTGTCGTGGCTGGACAGGGCGCTTTACGAACAGTACATGGCCGGCAGCGACATCCGCTACGTCTGCGACCAGACCTACGAAACGCTCGCCGCGGCCGAAGCCGCCGTGGTGACCTCCGGTACGGCGACGCTCGAAACGGCGCTGCTCGGCATTCCCGAAGTGGTGGTTTACAGAACGTTATGGTTTCAGGTTAAACTGCAGCCTTACGTATTGAACGTGCCTTGGGTGTCGCTCGTGAACCTCAACCTCGGCCGCGAGGCGGTTGCGGAGATCATCCAGTCGGGGCTTGACATCACGCGCGCCGAGCGCGAACTGCGGGCCGTCGTCGAAGGCGGCTCCAAGCGCGAAAAGATGCTCTCCGACTTCGACGAATTACGCAAAGTTATCGGAGGGCCCGGCGCCAGCGACCGTTTCGCCGCCCGGATGGTCGCAGAGCTGCATGCGACCGAAGCACAATAACCTAAAGTTATGGACGAAATTTTCATACACATCCTCACCGGCGTATTCCTGATCGTCGTCGGACTGCTGGTCAAGCGGTTTCCGATGCTGATTGCGGGCTACAACACCATGCCTGCGGAGAAGAAGAAAAACGTCGATGTCGCAGGACTGTCGTCGTTCATGCGGCGGCATCTGGTGATTATCGGGGCGTTATGGGTTTTACTTGCAGTAGTCCTGAACCTGACCGGCCAGCAGGATGCCCTGCCGGTCGTCTATGTAATTTACCTTCCGGTCTACGTCGTCTGGATGCTGGTCCGGGCACAGCGGTACGATCACAACAAACAGTAACGGAAAACCATGAAAATCATCTGCATAGGACGCAATTACGCCGCACACGCCGAGGAGCTGAACCACCTGATAAGGGGCGGGGCGGAATACCCGGCCGAACGGTCTCGGCAAGCCGGGGACGGAGCGGAGTATCCGTCAGGACTGAGACAGATCGGCAGTGCCACGGAGTGCACGGCAGAACTGCCCCGGCTAAACAGGAACGCCACGGGATGCACGGCAGAACAGTCTTGGCTGGACGAGGGCAATACGGGATGCACGGCAGAACCGTCGCCACAAGCCGGGGACGGAGCGGAGACTCTGCCGGAACGGAACCGGCCGGGCTGCGGGGAGTGTTCCCCGGAGCCGATCTGGTTCCTGAAACCCGACACGGCGCTGCTGCGCAACAACGACCCGTTCTACATTCCCGCCTTTTCGCAGGAGGTGCATTACGAGTGCGAGCTGGTGGTGCGCATCGACCGCGTGGGAAAGAGCATCGCCGAGCGTTTCGCACACCGTTATTACAAGGAGGTGGGGCTGGGCATCGACTTCACGGCCCGCGACCTGCAGCGGCAGGCCGCCGCCGAAGGTCTGCCGTGGGAACGCAGCAAGGCGTTCGACCGCTCGGCGGCGATTTCGCCGGAATTCGTATCTTTGCAGGAGCTGGGCGGCGACGTGCAGAAGCTGCGCTTCACGCTGGAGGTGAACGGCCAGACCCGCCAGACGGGCGACACGCGGCAGATGCTCTTTACGGTGGACCGCATCATCGCCGCCGTGTCGCGGTACATGACCTTGCGCATGGGCGATTTGATCTACACCGGAACCCCGGCCGGCGTGGGACCGGTCAGCCCCGGCGACAACCTGCGGGCCGTGCTCGAAGGGCGCGAACTGCTGAATTTCGACATACGCTGACGGACGCGGAGACAGACTCCGCACCGATAAAAAGACGATTATGCGCCCTTCGCTCCGACGCTCCGCATCGCCGGTTTCGCCGCACGGCGGCAGGAAGCCCTTCCGGGACAGACCGGATTTGCAAACGCCGCCAAAGGCGGCGGCCGGGAGGCGATACGGCAAAAACCGCATATAACATTATAATAATAAGACCCTAAAAACAAGACCATGCTGCTGAAAGATAAACTCGAATCCTACCGCCTGCTGCTGGCGTCGCAGTCGCCGCGGCGGAGGGAGCTGATGACGGGCTGCGGCCTGCCCTACGAACCGGCTCCGAAATACGAGTGCGAGGAGATTTACCCTGACTCCCTGCCCGCCGAAGAGGTGCCGCTGTTCCTCTCGCGGCTCAAAAGCGAGGCCTACCCCGCGCCGCTCGGCCCCAGCGACATCCTGCTGACGGCCGACACGGTGGTGATCTCCGACGGCGAGGTGCTGGGCAAGCCCTGCGACCGCGGGCAGGCCGCGCAGATGCTCCGCCGCCTTTCGGGACGCCGACACACGGTCGTTTCGGGCGTGACGCTGCGCACCGCCGACCGCATGCACACCTTCTCGGCCGAAAGCGGCGTCTGGTTCCGGCCCCTCTCGGAGGAGGAGATCGGCTACTACCTCGACACCTTCGCCCCCTACGACAAGGCGGGGTCCTACGGCATTCAGGAGTGGATCGGCTACGCCGCCATCGAGAAGATCAACGGTTCGTTCTACAACGTCATGGGACTGCCGATCCAGAAAGTTTACGTCGAATTGGAAAAATTTCTGCAATAATGAAACGCACACTGCTTACCCTCATCTGTTCGCTTTTCGCACTCGCGGCCTCGGCCGACGAGGGCATGTGGCTCCCAAGCCTGATTTCGCAGCGCATCGACGACATGCGCGCCAAAGGTTTCCGGCTCACGGCCGAAGACATCTATTCGATCAACAAGGCTTCGATGAAAGACGCCGTGGTGCTGTTCGACGGCGGCTGCACGGGCGAGCTGATCTCGGCCGAAGGACTGCTGCTGACCAACCACCACTGCGGTTACGACGCCATACAGTCGCATTCGAGCGTCGAGCACGACTATCTGACCCACGGATTCTGGGCCATGTCGCGCGCCCAAGAGCTGCCCAACGAGAAGCTCAACGTGAAATTCCTCGTCCGCATGGAGGAGGTGACCGACCGGCTGGCCGCAGGCCAGACGCAGGAGGAGATCGTCCGCAGGGCCGAGGCCGAAGGCAAGGGCTACAAGGCCGCCGTGGAGCAGATGTATTACGGCAACCAACAGTTCCTGTTCATCTACGAGCAGTTCGACGACGTGCGTCTGGTGGCCGCCCCGCCTTCGTCGATCGGCAAGTTCGGCGGCGACACCGACAACTGGATCTGGCCCCGCCACACGGGCGACTTCTCGCTGTTCCGCATCTATGCCGGCAGGGACAACAAACCCGCGGCCTATTCGCCCGACAACGTGCCCTACAAACCCAAGCGGCATTTCAAAATCTCGACCGCGGGGGTCGGAGAGGGCGACTTCACGATGATTTACGGCTTCCCCGGCAACACGCAGGAGTACATTCTCTCCGACGCCGTGGCCTACATCGCCGAGCGTTCGGACCCGGCGAAAATCGCCGTCCGCACGGGCCGTCTCGACATCATCTCGGCGGCGCAGCAGAGCGATCCGGCGCTGCGCATCCACTACGCCGCCAAGCACGCCTCGATCGCCAACGCATGGAAGAAATGGCAGGGCGAAGTGCTGGGCATCAACCGGCTGGGCACGGTGGCTTCGAAGCGCGCCTACGAAGAGGAATTCGCGGCGTGGGCGCAGGACAAACCCGAATACCGCAGCGTCGTGGCCGACCTGAAGGCCGAATACGCCCGCATCGCGGACGCCTACTTCGCACGCGAGATCACCCGCGAGACCCTCGACGCCCTGCCCAAGCGCTACACCGCCGCGGAGCGGGCCGAAGCGGTCTTCGCACAGCGCGAAGCGACCGAGCGCGCCCTTTACAGATACCTCTTCGGCGAGTACGCGCGCCGCTGTCCGGTCCAGTATCAGGCGCCGGAGTTCCTCGCGGGCACAGCGGCCGCAGGATCGCCCGAAGCCTTCGCCGAACGGATTTTCAGCGACGTATGGGAAGGCTCCGACACCACGGCGGTCAATACGCTGGCCAGAGACGCCAAGCGGATGCAGAACCATATCGAATGGCTGCTGGGCACCCGCTCGCTGCGCAACCTCAACAGCGCACGGCTCAACGAACTCTACACCGCCTACATCAAGGGACTGCGCGAGTGGGACGCCGGGCGGGCGTTCTTCCCCGACGCCAACCTGACCCTGCGCGTGGCTTACGGACACGTGGCGGGGTACGAATACGCCGACGGCGAGTATCACAAGCCCCGGACCACGATCGACGGCATCATCGCCAAGGACAACCCCGAAATCTACGACTACGACATTCCGCAGGCGCTGCGCGACATCCACGCCTCGAAGGAGTACGGACGCTGGGCCACGCGGATCGACGGCCGCACGACGGTGCCCGTCTGCTTCCTCGCCACGAACCACACCACGGGCGGCAACTCCGGATCGCCGATCCTCAACGCACGGGGCGAGCTGGTCGGCGTGAACTTCGACCGCACATGGCGTTCGACGATGAGCGACGTGGCCTTCGACGAGACGATCTGCCGCAACATAGCCGTGGATATCCGTTACGTGCTGTTCGTGATCGACCGCATCGGCGGGGCGGGCTATTTGTTCGGCGAAATGGACTTCGGCAAGAGGAAATAGAAAAATATCGCTACCTTTAGCGGATAAAAAATTCGACAGATGAGAATAATTCACTGCGCATGGGCCGCCGCGCTCCTTTCGGCGCTGGCGGCGGGTTCCTGCGCCAAAGATACGGCCGGGAACGGCGGCACGGGAACCACGGAGTCGTACAACGACAAGATAGACAGCTATCTGGCTGAACGCTATCTATGGAACGGCGAGTATGGGCAGATGACCCGCGACCTGACGATCGAATACGCCGCCGACAATGACAACTTCCTGACGAGGACCCTGCTGGGGATGACCTCCAACACCCTCGACAAAAAGAGGTATACGGACGGCGCGGGAAAGAATTATTACAACCTCTACTCCTACATCACCCGCAAAGCCCGGAGCCGCGCGGCCACGGGGCCGAAAACGCGCGGCGTCAATCACGGCGTCCGCAAGGAGACGGAATACGGGTTCGGATTCGCCCGGCTGGGGGTGGTCCGGTTCTCCAACACGGGGAAGGTCGGGTTCTACGTGATGGCGGTATATCCCGGCTCCCCGGCAGACAAAGCGGGGTTCAGACGGGGCACGATCTTCTCGGAGATAGACGGCGCCGAGATCGCCGATTCGGAGAGCGAATACACCCCCGTATACAAGCGGCTGACAAGCCCTTCGGGAGCCGCGTCGGTCCTTTTCAAAGTCCGGGAGACGGGTGAAGAGACCACCCTCACGGCGGAACGGCTCTACCCGAACCCGGTGCTCCGCGCGGAGGTCATCGAGGAGGGTGAGCACAAGATCGGCTACATGGTCTACAACGGGTTCGACGCAGCTTACGACGACGACCTGCTGGATTCCCTCCGGAAGTTCCGCGACGCAGGAATCACCGATCTGGTGCTCGACCTGCGCTACAACGGCGGCGGGCACGTGATTTCGGCAAAGATGCTGGCGACGTGCATCGCAGGCGAAAAATGCCGCGGCGAGGTTTTCCAGTATTACCGCTACAACGACGGCCGCATGGCCGATCCGACGAAAACCCAGAAACAGACGGGAAATACGTACGATCAGGGAAAAGCGCTCTTTTACGAGAATTTCAGCTACGGCAACTACTACGGGGCGGACCTCACGCAGTACGCCCTCGACCTGCCGAGAATCTATGTGCTGACGACCGGCAGCACGGCGTCGTCGAGCGAAGCGGTCATCAACGGGTTGAGGGGAATCGACGTCGGCGTGACGCTGATCGGCGAGAAGACCAACGGCAAGAACGTGGGCATGGAGATCGACAAGTTCGACGACGGCGACTATTCGTACGAGCTGGCCCCGATCACGTTCGAAGGCTACAACGCCAAAGAGGAGACGGTGAACCCGGCCGGACTTGCGGTCGATTATGCGGTCGCCGACTGGAACAACAGACTGGTGGACTTCGGGCCTGAGGAGCCGATGCTCGCCAAGGCCCTGAGCCTGATTACGGGCCGCACCTACACGCCGTCCGCCGCCCGGAGCGCCGCAGGCATCGCGCCGATAGCGGACATCACGCTGCCGGAAGACGCGCGAAGACCCGCAGGCATGCTCGTCCTGCCGCCGCAGGACGGGGAGTAGTTCCGGGGCGCCGCCGGAGAATCCGATGCACGTCGTCCCGCAGGGCGGCAGGTTCGCTTCGCCGCCGCAGGGCGGAGAAACGGCCCCGTTTCAGGATAAGGGAACCGAAGAAGCACAAAAATTGCCATTAACCGTCCTGAAAATTTGGCGGATTAAAATTTATACCCTATATTTGCACACCCGAAATCCGAAATTCGGAGGTAAGGCCCAGGTGGTGAAATTGGTAGACACGCTACTTTGAGGGGGTAGTGAACATTAGTTCGTGCAAGTTCGAGTCTTGTCCTGGGCACAAAAAGGCACTGAAAATCAGTGCCTTTTCTTATTTGCAGGATAGAATTTAGGATAAATTTCCGGCATCCTCTTCGAAATCCTTAAAAAGGAGCGGCCGGCAAATGTAGCAGCATTTTCATCCGTCTCTAATCGAAGAGACGCATTGTATCGTGCTAATCTTCTTAGGCCCCAGAGCCTTGGAAATCGAAGAACGCGGAACTGCTAAATTCCTCTCTCGGTTTGCTTTCAGACCGGGAGAGAGCTATTCGCTCAGGCGGGCGACCGTCTCCTTGGCCCTGCGGAGCAGGTCGGGCCACGGCCGTGCAGGGTCGTGCGCTTCGAAGGGACGCACCGCGGCTTCGAGTTCGGCGCGTTTTGCGGCGCCTTCGGGAGTATTGTCCGAGGCCAGCTCGCCGCGCAGGATGCGGATCTTCTCGTAATCCTGAATCCCCTCCCGCAGCCGCTCGAAGCGGATCGACGAGCGGGCGTCGGGATAGACGAGGTAGGTGTCGCCCGCGGGCCACGCCGTGAAACGCGAGTCGCGCACGGGGTCGGCGGGCCACGAGTTATACGACCAGCGCAGCATGCCGTCGTAGCCGCACGCCGCGGCGAACCATGCCATATAGACCGCTTCCCACGGCTCGGAGAAGGTGAACGTATTGGGGAATGCCGACGAACAGCAGACGTAATAGGTCGTCAGCAGTCCGTCGCGGCGGCGCCGGGCGAGGTCCTCGTCGGCCACGCGGCAGTCGATCTGCACGCAGACGTCGTCCAGATCGGTATAGCGCTTATAGCTGGCGTGGTTGTCGGCCATGGCGATTCCCAGTCCGGGAGCCGCGCTGCGCAGCAGGCCGATCGCCGCATCCATGGTTTCGGGCGAGCGCTCGTCCATGGCGACACAGCACTTGCCAAGCCATCCTTTCGCGTCGAGATGCGCTTCGAAATCCCGGAGGAACGGTCCCCACATCGCTTCGAATTCGGGCGTTCCGGGGTTGGCCCGGACCTCGACGATGCGGTCCGCCGCCGCATCGTAATAGTGCAGTTCGTTGTTCCACGGCAGCATCGAATAGCAGTTTATCTGCCGGTCGATCCCCTCCCCGGCGCAAAGTCCGACCCAACGGTCGAAGAGCGAATAGTCGTACTCCCATGTGCCGTCGGCGCGCTTGGTCCAGCGGATCATGTCTTCATAGGCGTCGAAGCACTGGTGGTTCCACGGGTCCTTGTTGAGCGTCGCCGTGACGACCTTCTGTCCGGCGTCGGCGAGCATCCGCACCAGCGGACGCAGGGCGTCGAAGTGCGCGTCGCTCCACAGGGCGAGACCCATTACCCGCGCCGCGGCCGCAGGATGCTGCCAGAGATCGAGGTGGTAACTCCACTCCGCAGGGCGGGGCAAACGCCGCTCCTGCACGCGGAGTTCGAGGGGCAGTTCGAGGCTTTTCACGCCGCAGCCCGTCACTTCGACGCAGGAACGGTAGACGCCTGCCGGCGCGTCGTCCGGCACGGAGACGGTCAGCCACACCGGACGCGCGGTGCGCGCATCCATGTCGAAGCGGTCGAGTGTGTCGAGCATGTCGGCCGCGAGCGAAACAGGGAAATCGCCGTCCTTGCGGTGGCCGCAGCCCGGACCGAACGTGTCGGTCAGCACGTAACGCACGAAGCGGGCCTGCGCGATTCCGGCGGGAAGACAAGCGCCGTCCGAGCGGAATTTCCCGATGCGGCACTCCACGCCTCCGACGCTGTCGGCGCTCCACAGCACCAGCTGGGCCGAAACCCGTTCGCCGCGCCATGCCGTCAGGCGGCATTCGGACTCCGCGGCGCAGGGCACGACGGAGCGGGCGTAACGCTTGTCGGTCGTGCCCCAAGCGGCATGCAGGCCCGAAGCGACGCCCGACCAGTCGGCGAGCGTATCGGCCGTAGGATCGTCCGCCTCGCGGAACGTGAGCACGGGGCTGCGCCGGGAGCAGGCGCCCGTCATAAGCAGCGTCAGCATGCAAAGCGCCGCGCGCCGCAGGATTTTGTCGTAAGAAAGGGTCATGGCAGTTATTTTTTAAATCGGAAACCTAATTTTCGCAGCTCTCCGCGCAGGCGTTCGACCACGGCGGGGTGTTCGGCGGCGAGGTTGCACCGCTCTTCGGGATCGGCCTGCATGTCGTACAGCTGGTCGCCGGGACTGTTGCCCAGTTCGATGCCCGTACCCCACGCATAGCTCGGTCCGGTGAAGGGAGGCACATACTTCCAGCGGCCGTCGGTGACCGTCACATTCTCGTTGTTGCTCTGGTAGGCCAGCACGGCGCGGCCCTCCGCGCCCCTGAGCCATGTGGCGAGATGCTCTTCGCTGTCGGGCGCAGCCCCTTCGGGCAGCGTCGCGCCCAGCATCGCGGCCAGCGAGGCGAACCAGTCCACCTGCCCGACCAGTGCGTCCGTCACCACGCCCGCAGGCACCGCTCCGGGCCAGCGCACGATGCAGGGCACACGCGTCCCGGCTTCGTAAATGCTGTATTTGCCGCCGCGGAAGTCGCCGCCGGGCTTATGCGCGCCCAGCAGTTCGCGGGCGCAGTCACGATAGCCGTCATCCACGACGGGACCGTTGTCGCTCGAAAGGATCACCAGCGTATTCTCCGCCAACCCCAGACTGTCCAGCGCCGCGAGAACGCGCCCGACGCTCCAGTCGAACGACAGGATGGCGTCGCCGCGCGGCCCCAGTCCGCTCTTCCCGGCGAAGCGGGGATGCGGCACGCGGGGAACGTGAATGTCGTTGGTCGCAAAGTAGAGGAAAAAAGGTTCGCCAGAGGCGGCGCAGTCGCCGATAAAGCGCACAGCATGGCAGGCGATGCTGTCAGCGATATACTCGTCGCGCCACAAAGCGCTCCGGCCGCCCCGCATGTAGCCGATGCGCGAAATACCGTTCACGATCGACTGATCGTGTCCCTCGGAGGGGTGCATGCGCAGCAGTTCGGGGTTATCGCGGCCCGTAGGCTCACCGGGGAAATTCCGCTCGTAACTCACCTCGACGGGATCGTCGGGATCGAGGTTCACACCGCGGCCGTTCTCCATGAAGATACAGGGCGTGCGGTCGGCCGTGGCAGCCATGATGTAGGAGTAGCCGAACCCCAGATCGGCGGGATTGGGACGCACCTCTTCGTTCCAGTTCTGGGCGCCCGTCTGCGAGCCGAGTCCCAGATGCCATTTGCCCACGACGGCCGTGCGGTAGCCGCAGTCGCGGAACAGGTCGGCCATCGTGTAACAGCCGGCCGGAATGATCGCCGCGGCGTCGCCCCGCGCAACGCCGGTTCCGGGCCGCCGCCATGCGAATTCGCCCGTCAGCATAGAGTAGCGCGCCGGAGTGCTGGTCGAAGCGGCGCAGTGAGCGTTGGTGAAGCGGATTCCCTCGCGCGCCAGCCGTTCGACATGGGGCGTGGGGACCGAACCGTAACCGTTACAGCTCAGGTCGCCGAAACCCACGTCGTCGGCATAGATCAACAGTACATTCGGACGGGACGCCGGCTTTTCAGCCGCCCCCTGCCCCGCAGCGGCCAGCGGCAGGCAGCCGCCGACGACCGGCACGATATATCGCCATTTTCGCATAACGAATCAAATTTAATCAATTTTCAGGATAATTGGGACCATACAGCAATGTTTTCCCGCGCACGACGGGTTTTCCGTCCCGCACCCACTCTTCGCCCCGCACGCGCAGATGTTCGGCCATCCGCGCACGCCACAGGTTCAGTTCGGAGGCATGACGCTTCTCGCCCGCGAGATCATGCAGTTCGGCGGGGTCCGTCTCAAGGTCGAACAACTGTTCGCAGCCCGTATGCACGAACCGAATGTATTTCCAGCGGCCGTCGGTCAGCGCGCACCAGTAGTTGTCGTCGCTGTAGCAGGTGGCGTGCTCCAGATCGAGCCACGGCCGCCATGGACCGCGGCTCAGCAGGGAGAGTCCCTCCATACCTTCGGGAATTCCGACGCCGGCCGCGTCGAGGAAAGTCGGCAGCACGTCGCGCAGCTCCACGACGCGGTCGTCGGCGGCACCGGGAGCCGGGCAGCCGGAGGTTCCGGCGGGAAACTTCACGATAAAGGGGATATGCGCCGAACCTTCGTAAGCATAGGTCTTGCGCCAGTGATGGTGGTCGCCCATCATGTCGCCGTGGTCCGAGACGAAGCAGATCAGCGCGTCGTCGTACATGCCCCTCGCGCGCAGCGCCCGGAGAATCAGGCCGATCTGCTCGTCGATGAAGGTGACGGAGGCGTAGTAGTGCTTCTTCGAATTCTTCACGTACGCGACGCCGAAATCGCCGTATGCGGCGTCGGGATTCTTCTCCGGATCGGTTGCGCATCCGAATCGGGCGCACCAGTCGCCGACGGCGGGACCGGGAATATCGACGCCGTCGTAGGCGTCGACCAGCCGCTGCGGAGCGTCGTAAGGGCTGTGCGGCCGGGCGAACGACACGGTCAGGAAGAGGGGTTTGCCGGAGCGGAAGCCCTCGATGGCCGCCACGGCCTGCCCGCCGGTCCAGCAGGTGGGATGCAGCTCTTCGGGAAGCGCATAGACTGCCGCGCGGTGCGCGTTCCAGCCGATACCCGTGGCGTCGGGATCGAATCCCGGAGCGTGACAGGCGAACCACTTGCGGTAGTCGCTCATGAAGTAGGGCGATTCGCGGCGGCCGCTCTCGTCGATCAGCGTCGCATGGAAACCGTGCGTGGCGTTTTGGGGCGTCCAGTGCATCTTGCCGATACCCAGCGTCCAGTAACCCGCATCGCGCAGCAGCTGCGGCATCTCGAAGGGATAATGCTCGGCGACTTTGCCGTAGCCCAGCAGGCCGTGGCCCCAAGGCGACATGCCCGTGAGAAGTCCGGCGCGGGCCGGCGTACTGCTCGGCGCCGACGAGTAGGCGCGGGTGAAGCGCACGCCGTCGCGGGCCAGCGCATCGAGATTGGGCGACAGCACCGCCGGATTGCAGCACCCAAGCGCATCGCCGCGCTGCTGGTCGGTGACGATCAGGATGATATGCGGCTGTTTACGGGATTCGGGTGCCGTCGTCCCGGCCTGCGGCTGCGCGGCGGCGGGCAACACGGTCCCGGCCGCCAGCAGCGGAGAAATTATTTTCGTAAGTTCCATGTGTTTGGTTTATTACGATGCGTCCGGGCCTTATGCCCGGACGCATCGTATCGGTTAGTTTTCGTCCGAGCGCACGCCGTGCACCCACTCCGGCTCACCGGTGTAGGGCGGCTGGGCGGCCGCGCTGATCGACTTGGCGAGGTAGGCCTTGGGAGCCTCTGGATCGGCCAGATTCGCGAACTCGCGGCCCTCCCCCTCATCGAACCGCCAATAGGCCAGCAGCCCCTCCGATTCGGGATTCACGCGGTACATGTTGAATTTGATCTGACTCTGCGTGCGGGCTACGCTCCACAGGCGGCATTCGCTGCCCATCAGCTTTTCGCCGGCCATCAGCAAACCGTTGCCGAAGGCGAAGCGGGCGCGGAACTTCTGGATGCCGCCCGGCGCAGGCTTAGAGATTTCCAGTTCGCCGTCGAGGTAGACGTTGATCGTCACGCCGTCGCAGACCACGGCGCCGTGGTACCAGCGATTGGCTTCGAGTGTCGCAGGCGTGGACATCTCGACGGTATTGACCTTTGCATAGAACTTGTGCGAAGCCCCCACGGCCGTGCGGACTTCGCAACCGCCGTCGTCGCCGCCAAAGGCGATGTTCTGGCCGACGGTGTTGGTCATCATCGACTTGTTGAAACGGAATTCCAGCGTCCACTGGCTCAACTCGTAAGCCTGCGAGAAGGGCAGGTGGATGAAAGGGGCCTTCGCCTTGCTCAACACGATGGCCGAGGTGACGATCACCTGATCGAGCGACAGCACGAGACACTCGGACGACGCCAGCAGCTGCGGGCCGCCTTCGCCGCTGACAAGACGCAGCGGAAGGGCGAACTGCGATCCCGAATTCTTCATCTGCTCGGTATAGGCCCCGACGTCGATGACTCCGGCGATCGAGACAGCCTGTCCCTGCGGAATCAGGAAGCTTTCGGGCACCGTGTAAATCGCTTCGGGCAGGAGCGCGAAATTGGTGCCCGCCTTGGCGTTATAGTCGTCCAGCACGGCGGGATCGACCACGCAATGCACCGTGACATCGCTTTCGACGCGACCCACGGAGCGGACCGTAATGGGAATCCGGCCGCCGCTCTCCTCGATGACCACGCTCTTCTGGGGCGAATCCTCGGCGTCGGTGAAGTAGACCGCATGGCGGATCACCCCATATTTCGCATCGTCGCAGCCGCCCAGCAGCAACAGCGCGGAGGCCATGCACATTAATCGGAATATATTATTTCTGGTTTTCATACTCTACAAAGCTTATGTTATCAGTTATTCGAAGGATTCATCGCCTGCATCGCCTCGCGCGACCACGGAAAGGTTCCCTTACGGGTGTTGAGCGCATATTCGGTTTCGATGCGGTAGACGCCGCAGCCGCCTTTGCGCACTGTGCGGCCGTCGAGCGTCGGATTCCAGCGGGCCATGCCCAGCAGCGAATTCATCGTCGTGCCGTCCTGCTCGACATACGCCACGCCGCCCGTGCCGCGGTGTTTCTCGAAATTCTCGGTGACAAACCAGATGCGGGCCAGCTCCTCCGCATCGCGATGGGGCGAGAAGTGCTTGATATAACGGTCAAAACGATCCTGAAGGTCCTCCGGTTCCCGCGCCTCGTACGCCTGTTCGATGATGTAGTCGTAGACGGGAGCCAGCTCGGCGGGCGACGACCACGTTTCGCCGTCGATCACCAGCATCTTGCCCGAACCCGACAGCGGGCCGATGCGCTTCGAAAGCTCGCCCACGAACCAGAGCATCGGTTTGGGATCGACCGAAGCCTTCATGGCGATATTGCCCGAATAGCCGTACGAAGGCTCGAAGTCGATGTCGAAGCCGTCGTAGCCGTATTTGAACAGCGAATCGCAGACGGCGTTGGCGTATTTGCGGCAGGCCGCTTCGCGGGCCGCGTCGTCATTTTCGACGAAACCCCAGAAGGCGCTCTTCTCTTCGACCGACCCGGCATGTTCGGCGGGCGTACAGCCGTCGCCACAGTTGCGCACGATGAAGGTGAAGAGTACCTTGGTACCCTTGACCTGCTGGACATAGCGCATGTCCTCCATGCGGTTGCGGTCAAGATTGGTCTGGTTCTCCCACAGCGAGACGATGTCCAGACTGTCGGGCAGTCCCCGCAGCGAGTTGGACATGCGGGCGCCGGTGCCCACCCAGCCGGCATACCAGCCGAAATAGCGGGCGTGGTCCGAGTTCTTGTAGTCGCGCAGGCTGGCGTAATATCGGGCCGTGTGACCCGGCTTGTCGATGAATTCGGGCCGGGCTTCGGTCCAGTCGCCGCACCCGGTCGTCAGCAGGGCGCCGCCGAAAACCGCCGCACCCAAAACCGCGAAAATTCCTCTTCTTATAATAGCGTATTTCATTTTTTTCTGATTTTTAACGGTTAGTGTTCGGGATTCCACCACAGGCGGGTCGCATAATCGTCGGGACCGTGCAGCAGGCTCACGGCCGCGTCGTAGTTGTCGCCGTTGTGCTCCTGCTCGGCCGGAGGATAGGGAATGCGGCGCGCGAGACCCTCCGTGAGAGCGTTGTCGCCACCGTTATTGACCACCACGGGGAAGAACCGGGGATAGCCCGTGCGGCGCTGTTCGCTCCACGCCTCCTGTCCCAGCGGGTAGAGGGCGATCCACTTCTGGGTCATGATGCGCTCCAGCTCGCGGCCGTCTTCGGCCCATTTGATCGTCACGTCGGTCCGGGCCTTGATACTGTAGCTGTAGTCCTTGTTGGGGTCGGCGTAATCGGCGGGCTTGAGCGTCGAATCGTTCGCATAGGCGTCCGCCCCCGAAAGTCCGTACTGTTCGAACGAACGTTCGATGCCCTGCTTGTAGAAGAATTCCGGCGTGCCGCCCATCGCCCAGCCGCGCCATGCGCCCTCGGCCCTGAGGAACGACACTTCGGCGGCGTTCATCCACATCAGGCTGAGGTCGGAGGCCGGGAAATTGGGAGCCGCATAGGCCAGCGCCCAGTCTTTTTTGGGCACGGTGATGCCTGAACGCAGGCCGACCCACGGATTGCCTTTGAAGGTCGAAGCCGTGAAATATTTCTCCATGCGCGGATCGTTGTAACCCTTCATGTAGCTGACGATGTCGGCAGCGGCGCGCGTATCGCTGTAAGGATTCCAGCAGACATAGATCGGGTTCTGTTTGAGGGAGATGAAGGCGCTTTCGTCCTGCGTCTCGATCACGCCCAGCGGATGCGACACGGCCTGTTCGGCCTTCTGCTGCGCATAGCCGGGTTCCACGTTCACGATACGCATGGCCATACGCAGTTTGAGCGAATTGGCGAATTTGACCCACTTGGCGTAATCGCCGGCGTAAACCAGATCGTAACGCTCCATGGGCTTCAGGCCGGGATTGCTCTGCACGAAGTTGGTCAGCTCGTCGATCACGTCGTCCAGATCGTCGAAAAGCCGTTTGTAGAGTTGGTCCTGCGGATCGTAGGCCACGGCGATCGAGTTTCCGGTGACTTCGGAGTAGGGTATCGGGCCGTACTTGTCGGTCATGCGGTGCATGGCCGCAATGCGCAGCAGCTGCGCCCAAGCGAACTGCTCGCCCTTGCCGCCGGTCAGTGCGCGAAGCTTGAACCACGCGGAGTAGATGTTGGGAAGGACGTTGTTGAAAGCCGAGTTGAGCCACGCCAGCGACGCGTTGAAAGTCGCGTGGTTCTGCTTCCAGCCGTCGTTGGTGGGAGCCATGTAGCGGCCGAAGGTGTCGCCGATCAGGTTCTCGCAGAGCTGGTATTGGTTCTTCTCGACCGGAATCACGTAATTCTGCATCTGCATGAAGAGCAGGCCCGTGCCGTAATAGTCGGGTTCGAGGTCCTTGTCCGTCGGTTCGTGGGGGTTGTGGTTGATGTCCTCGAAGTCACAGGCAGCCATGCAGAGCGCCGCCGCGAAAGCCAGAAGACGTATGCCTAGTTTAAAGTTCATGGTAATTTCGTGTTAGAAGTTGAGTTTGACACTGAAACCGTAGCTGCGCAGGCTGGGCTGCATGAAGAAGTCGATGCCCTGATAATAGGTATCGGTCGAGGAGGCCGACTCAGGGTCGAAGGGGGCCTTGCAGTAGATCAGCCACAGGTTGCGGCCCACGAGCGAGATGTCGATCGAGCAGACGTCACGGAACCACCGTTTGGGTAACGTATAGCCTATCGACGCCTCCTGCAGGCGGATGTTGGTCGCATTGTAGATGTAGTGCGAATAGACCTTGCCGGTGCCGATCGTGGTGTACCACGTCTCAGCGTCCACCTTGCCCTGATTGACGGGGACGCCGCCGTTGTCGCGGGCTGCGGCCGAGGCTTTCGACACGCCGTAACCGTCGAGATAGGCCTGCGTCGCCGAAAGCACCTTGCCGCCAACGCGGGCATGGAGCTGGAAACCGGCGCGGAATCCCTTGTAGCGGAAATCGTTGTTCATCGAGAGCGTGTATTTGGGCAGGACGGAACCGACCTTCTGCGAAAGCGCGGCGATTTCGAGCTTGCCGCCGGCATTGACCAAGTAGTTGCCGTCCTCGTCCTTCTTGATGACATTCTTGGTCCACAGGTCTCCCATCGTGCCGCCCTCGCGAAGCAGGAACGAAGCGGCTCCGCCGTCGATATTGGATTTGGTAATCTGATTCAGCGAGCCGACCTGTCCGTCGAGGGTGTGTTGAGTTAGACGAGTTAAAGAAAAGGCTGATGACTGAAAATGTAAAATCATATTCTAATTTCAACCTCTTTAAAACAAAAGTATTGGTAATCGCTCAGAAAGAAATCAATGAATTAACGGACATAAACATATCTTTTGAACCGATCACACAAGGAAGAAAGGTAGTACAGATCAGATTTAAAGTCTGCCGAAAGGCTACGAAAGAACGTCTTGCAGCTGAACATAGAAATGACTTATTGCTAGACAACAATCGCACAAAATAAATCAATCTTTTTAACGTCAAAAGCTTTAGCAGTTCGTAAAATCGCAGTTATACGAATACAAGCGCACCATTTCCAGTGCGCTTGTGTAAAATCATTGCCAAAACATGGCAAAATTGTACAAACAACAACTTCAATTCATTTTTCGGCTGTATCAAAATAATATTGAGACGTTATCTTTTTCCAAAGTCCCCTAACAAGCTAAAAAATCAAGATTCCCTAAACCCTCGCAGGTATCTTGATCAGAGAGGCACCAGCACGTTCAGGAAGTTTGCGAGGTCGAAATCCTTCTCCCGCACGCGCTT
>OGXB01000742.1_pt1 | contig 21466 bp, 10 predicted proteins | sample 1576161 | NCBI WGS metagenome assembly OGXB01 (sample SAMEA3541474, study PRJEB24748) | human gut metagenome | biome: human gut; feature: human-associated habitat; material: faeces | place: China | collected 2012
CTACGCCCGTATCTTGGATACGACCGTGGCCGCCCTCCATCTGGAGGCCCTCGCCCCGGGTTACAAGGAATGCATCGACCGGGAGGCGGAGTGCGTGAACCGCGTCACCAAGAACGCCTCCACCGCCCAGCTGGAGGCGAAAGACAAGGAGCGCGACAAGACCCTCCGCCTCGAGCCTACCGAGGCCATCAACGCCTTCATCGACACCGTGAACCAGATCTTCCGCAAGTATAAGAACCTCATCGCCGCCAAGGGAGGTCCCACCAGCCCCTCCAAGCCCGACGACAAGCCTTATCCCACGCCCGACCCTACGCCCGACCCCGAGAACCCCGGCGGCGATAGCGAGAGCCCGGATGAGATCTGAGCCTAACGAATTGTCAAACACTTAAAATCGAATCCATATGAACAAAACGTATCTTTCTAGAAAGATATTCGCACGGCTCTCCCTTCGGGCCGCCGTGCGAATGATCTGTTGTATCCTGACGCTGGCCCTCTGGGGGCCGGCACGTGCGGGAGCGCAAGCGCAGTCACAGCCGCTAAGCGTGAATACGATTAGCGGTAAACTAGCCCTCACCTATAAACTGAAAACCGGCAGTCAGACCGATTACGCTTGGTTTTACAAGGTCGGGACTAATGGCACCGACACCGAGTTCTCCGGTACGCTGACGGGCACGAACGCAAACTGGCAGCAGGGCGCGATCAATATCAAAAGCGAGAAAGCGATAGCCGACGCGAATAATCTTGACAGCTACCCGATCCTAAAATTGGATGGGCTAAACCTGACCTCCACTACTGCCGACGGCTCATTATTTTATCTGGAGGGCAGTAAACCGTTCTGTATCCAGGCGACAGGCAACTCTGCCAGTAACCTGAAAGCGAAAAAGGATGTGATTAATAACTACCAAGGATGCATCCTGCTTCTGGATGGTGGCACCGCCGGATTGAATATCGCTGCGGAAGGAACTGGATCATATGGAATATATCTGTACTCTACTAGTTCTGCTATAAATACCACCCTCAAAGGCAAAATAACTGTCACGGCGGAAGCTGTTGCTGTGTTTCTAGACAATTTGGGTGCTTTCTCGGCTACCGAAGACGCGAAAGTAACGGTTTCTTCGGAAGATAAAGATGGAGACGCAATTTATGAAAGCTATAGAGTGAAATCCCCCTTCCTCCAATGGCAGTTCGCCACCGCCCCAACGAGTGGCCAGACGCTCGAGGTGAAAGACGCTAGCGGCCAATCGTTCGATCCCGCTATCCAATTCACCACCGACAGTAAAAAGAAGGGTTTCGCCATCAACGTCACAAAGAACACCGGCTACACCCTTTGGCTGGGCAACGAACAACTGATGGATTCGAAAGGAACAACCGTCTTTACGGCAACGGAAGATAAATTAGTCTCCTTCTCAGGCATGACGACTCTCCCCGCCGACTGGCCCGCCTACGCCCGGGTCGCCAATGTCGGCACGGATGGCACCGATGTCGCCGTCTCCGTCTCCGTCTCCGGCACTACCTACACCGTCAAGACCGCTCGCGGCCTCGCGTGGATCGCTTGGGCGACGAATAACGGGAAGACAACCTCCGATGCCGATAAAACCTATTCCGCTTCCTATCCCGCCTCCGAGGGCTTCAAGGACTGTACGGTTACGCTTGCGGACGATATCTCGCTGGCGAAACCTGCCCAAGGCGTGGCGAGCGGCTTCGAGGCTAATTGGATACCGATAGGGACTTATAAAGGCTTCGATGCACGTTACTACTTTCAAGGCACCTTCGATGGTGGCGGCCATACGATTACCGGAATGACGATCTCCTCGGCCTCGTTTTACTATATCGGCCTTTTCGGTTATCTGTATGGAGCGACCGTGCGGAATCTGGCGATGGCAGGATCTGACAATATTAATTTGACAACTATTGCTAATGCTCAAGACACCGCTTACTATCTTGGCTGCGTGGCAGGTTATGTAAAGAATGGAAAAATCATCAATTGCCATAATCAATGCAAGGTTAGTTTTTCTGTGACCGGCAATTCTGGGTCTCTCGGTGGAATTGCCGGTTACTCTGAAGGTTCGGTGATTAGCGCTTGTTCAAACAGGGGAGCTGTCACTATGACCGGAAAGATGGGTCGTGGTGGTGGAATCGTAGCGACTAATAATGGCTCTTCTATCGTTTCCTGCTTCAATACGGAGGATATCCGTGTTACTGCTACCGGTTCTGGTTCTAGCGATGCCGCGTATGCGGGCGGTATCGGAGCCTATAGTAGCGGTAATTGTAGCATATCGCACTGCTATTCGACAGGGTGGATAATCGCTAAATCTTCCGCTGCTAATGCTTATTCCGGCGGCATTGCCGGACTATCTGAGAAAACGACGATTGAATCTTGTTTTGCCACAGGCGCTGTTTCTGCAGGATCAAACAGCGACAGCCGGATAGCTGCCGCAGGTGGTATTGTGGGGCAAGCTTTTGCTGGAAACATTAATATAACGATAAAGAATTGCCTCGCCTTAACTACCGCCGGCGTGAAAGCCTTAGGAAATACGTCGGATAAACAGGCCGGTCGGATTCTCGGATCTGATTCACCTACTAATAAAGTTACCCTTCTCGACAACTACGCCAGCACCATGATCCAACTGACGATAGGAGATAATACGCCAGCCGTCCCTACCGATAACATAGGTAGCGATAAGGCAAACGGTGCCGACACTTACCTCGATGATGTCGCCGCCGAGATCGCCGCTTGGGCAGGCCCCGAAAATACACAAGCCTTCACCGCCATCGGTACCGCCGAGAACGGCCTGCTCCCGCAACTGAAAGCTGTTGCCGGCTATGGCGCTGACGGTCTGCCTACAGCTTACGCGAGTACTATTATCCCCGGCCAGTCCGGCTTGTCGTCTGCCTCCTATCTGAGGTCCTTGTTGTCACTGCCCTTGTCTTCTAGCGATACGATGACCTTCATGCTCTTCTACTCCAACAACAAATGGAGTTATAAAAAGGGAGCCGGAACGGAGACCCGTTTCAACGGCAAAATATCGTCACCCCCAGGCCTTTCCGCCAACAAGCTCATCGTCGCCACCGCTACCGGCAACCCGACGCTGACGTTGAATTACGTAACGATACGCCCGACCGACGGTGCTGCCTTGACCGTCAACGAAGGTTGCGATCTGACAATTGCGCAGACCGGTTCGATCCTCGGCTCGTCCGGTGCCTCTACCTTGATCAATAAAGGCACCTTGAGGCTGTCGGGCAGCAGCTTCCGCATTGAAAACAGCAGCTCGTCCGATATGCATTACTGCCTCGATAACTCTGGCACCTTCAGCGTGCTTGATCCGGTAAATGGCTATACCACTTTCCATTGTGCCCACACCGCTATCCATAACACCGGTACCCTTACCAATGCTTGGATGGAATGTCTGTTCACGGATGAGGCGGGAGATGCTGGCGCTACGATAAGGTTTCTGCCTCGCTCATCCCAGCCCATCGAAGTAAAACGCTACAACAAGACCTTAGCCACTACCGTTACGGCGGGCGAGGAGTATAAGCTCTGGGAGATGAAAGCTAGTACGTTTATCCCGCAGAAAGGCTTCGATAGCGAAGGCACGGCAATCGATCGCTTCCCTGCTCCCGAGGCGGATGGTAGGGTAACGACCTTTACGGAGGTGAGTGATTGGAAAGAGGTCGAGATCTCCGGCAATCAGAATCTCTCCGAGGCCGGCCTGTCACAGAGTGTCATCGTTAAATCCGATGGCGTGCTTACCGTCGATAGCGAGAATGCGTCCGTCTTTGAGTTGACATTGGAGGAGGGTGCGCAGGTCGTAACAACGAATGCGCTGAAGGTGTCCAAGACTTTCAAAACCAACCGTTCGCTGAATAACAAATGGACGACCTTCGGTAGCCCTATCGAATTGACAGCCTCTGCGGAATATGGTAGTGGGCTAATCCTTTATGCCGCCACCGGCTACACCGCTAAGGAGGCCGTTGCCCAAGGTTGGGAAGAGGTCTCTGTCCTTTACGGGAAAAGGGTCGATCTCACCGCCGGTAGCCCCTATCTGTTGGCCGCCGACGCAGCCTTGACTCGGGTAACCTTTAGCCAAACAGCCTCCGATGCGCCGATCGAGATACCGGCTACGGCTACGGTCGCTTCCGGCGATGCCCTCGAGAACGGCGTGTTCCTCTTCCGGACGAACCCGAATCTCGCCAACCTTACGCTCCGTGGTATCTACGTGCTCAATGCCGAGGGTACCCGCTTCGACCTTCAGGAGGCGGATTATGTGCTGAAGCCTTTCGAGGCATACATCACCGCCAATGCCGTCACCCGCTCGCTGGTTCGTAGCGTGGGTGTGTGCGATGGCTCCGTGGTGACCGCCAACGAGATCGCTACCGCTACCGCCGCTGTCCGTATCTGGGCCGCCGACGGTGCGCTGCATGTCTATTCCGGGGAGGCCGCCGCGCTTACCGTGGTACGCTCCGACGGACGTACCGTCTACGCCGCCTCTATCGCCCCCGGCGATACCCGCTTGGCTTTGCCTTCCGGTATTTACATGGTTCGAATCAATAACATCACTTATAAAATAGCGCTTTGATATGAAACAATATACTAGTTTATGGCTCGTATGCCTGCTGGCGGTCTTCTCGATGACCGCCCGGGCGCAGGAAGGGATCGAGACGAAGGCCCGTCCCGACTACCCCGCTCTTCCTTTCATGTTGACTTTCGAGGCTCCCGCGGAAGGATCTGCCTCCTTATCGATCTCGGCGGACGGTGAGACCCTCACATCCCCTACGACCTTGCATTCCGGCATCGAGGTGACGATTACCGTCACCCCCGCCGACGGCTACCGAATGGCTTCCGGTTACCCGAAGGTTTACCGCACGGGTGCACCCTCCGAAACGGTACCGGCTACGTTTAAGCCCGATGCCAGTAGCGGTATCGCCTACCTCTACACCTTCACCATGCCCGCCTTCCCGGTCACGGTAGAGGTGAAGTACGAGATGCCTACCGTTACTTTCACCAACCCGGTGAACGGCTCGCTGCTCTTGAATGCCGTCCCCGTTTTGGGTGTCACCACTAGGCTTTCTTCCGGCGATGAGCTAGCCCCCGGCACCGAGGTGAGGATTTTCGCCCTCCCCGCCGATGGCTACCAAATGGTGTTCGGCTCCTTGAAGGTATCCGGGAAGGTCGGGAATGAACCCAAGACCGTTCCGTTGCAGAAAGCGGACGATGGTACGACCTACTTCTTGATGCCGGCCTATGCGGTGACGGCTGAGGTGAAATTTGAGCCTATCCCCGTGGTTCCGTCTTCGGAAGCCCGTTTGAGTTCCCTCTCGTATAAGGTAGGAAATGAGGCTGCTACCCCGCTTCCCGGTTTTCTTGCCTCTACGATGAAATATGAGGTGCTGCTCCCAAGTTCCACCCTGGCCCTCACCTTATCCGGCCAGCTGGCCGATGCGAAGGCTAAGCTGCTCGTGAATGGATCGCCTGCTTCCGTACAATCGACAGGATCGTTCACGGCTACCGTATCGCTCGTGGATGGATCGGCCAAGGCTACCTTGGTCGTTACTGCCGAGGATGGACAGACCAAGCGTACGTATGAGGTAAACTTCACGGTACCTAACGAGGCGGTATATTATGTCACGATCCTACAGCCGGAAGGCGGTACGATCTCCGTTTCCTATAAAACAGAAGAGGGTAAGGAAGTGAGCGTGAAATCCGGCGATGCCGTATACAATGATACTAAGTTGAGCTTGACACATACGGCCTTGCCAAACTACGACTTCGAGGGTTACAAAGTGAATGGTGACCCGGCATCCGAGACTATTACCGTCTCCGGTAGCGACTTGAAGATAACCGCTGCCTTTAAGCTGCAATCTTCCGTAACCCCGGAAGAGATCGCTTCTATCGGTACACCGGCTGTTCCCAAGGAAGCGGAAGAGCAGGGGGGAACGATTCTTCCAACGGATGCCCCGATCGTGATCATCCCCGATGCCGTATCCCTGCCATCGGATACGGAACTCTCCAGCCTCCGCTTGGTGAAGGAAGATATAGAAGACCCAGCGAAAAAGGCTGAGATTGAAGAGAAAGCGAAAGCTGCCGCCCAAGATGCGGGTATCGCTCCTGATGCCCCGAAGATCGTGATGGAAGTGACCTTGGTTAAGGTGACGACCACGATTTCCGCTACCGACGCATCCACCACTACCGCCGTAACTCCCGTGCAGCCCTCCGATATCGTGACGGTACGTATCCCGTATCCGGAAGGCGTAAATAAAACCCAACATGATATCGTGATTATCCACCTCCGCTCGGACGGCGTGGTAGACGTGTATTCCGAGGGTAATAACAATTTGACATTAGAGGATGATTATATGGAGATCTCCGTTGCCAGCTTCAGCCCGTTCGTGGTAAGCTATACGCCCAAATCTGGGCCGGTGGATCCCGATTATCCTGACACACCCGACACCCCGGATACCCCGGATGTCCCGACATCGAATGCCTCGGTAGAGGGAGGCATAGCGGTTTGGACCTCTGCCAACGCCCTCCATATCCGTGCGGATCGTCCGGCTGAGGCATGGGTTGTCGGCCTGTCGGGTGCTAGTCGTGCCCGGTTTGCGGTCGTTCCCGGCGAGACAAGACACGCTCTTCCCGCGGGAGTCTATCTTGTCCGGATAGCCGACCAGACCTATAAGGTACGGATACGGAACTAAGCGTTGTTTGTTTGACGTGAGAGGGATGCCCTTGTTTCTCCTTGGGGAGAGCGGGGTATCCCTTCTTTTTTGTGGATATGTTTCTTAACATACATACCCGTAATCAATTGGTTAGCCGCAAATGCTTATCTTTGAGCTATCCCGATGTAAACGCTTACAATATGCTAGTCATTTAAACTCAATTATAGTATGAAACCGGAAGATTACATTACCAGAGAGGAGAAGTATGGTGCCCACAACTACCATCCTCTGCCGGTCGTTCTCAGAAGAGGCGAAGGCGTGTTCGTGTGGGACGTGGAAGGAAAACGTTATTTTGATTTCTTGTCTGGCTATTCTGCCTTGAGCCAAGGACATTGCCATCCTAAGATCGTGAAGGCCCTGATGGAGCAGGCGGAGAAGCTTACGCTCGTATCCCGTGCTTTTCATGCGGATATACTGGGTGAGTACATGGAATTTACCTGTAAGTTTTTCGGATATGATAAGCTCTTGCCGATGAATACGGGGGCCGAGGCGGTAGAGACGGCTTTGAAGCTTTGCCGCCGTTGGGGATACCGTCGGAAAGGGGTCGCTCCGGAGCGTGCGAAGATCGTGGTTTGTAGCGAGAATTTCCACGGACGTACGATTACGATTATCTCCATGAGCACCGATCCTAGTTCCTACGCCGATTTCGGCCCTTATACGCCCGGATTTATAAAGATACCCTATAATAAGGTGGATGCGTTGGCCGAGGCCTTGAAAGATCCCGATGTAGTAGGCTTCTTGGTGGAACCGATCCAAGGTGAGGCCGGGGTCGTGGTGCCCGACGATGGTTATCTGCGGGCTTGCTATGATCTTTGCCATCAGCATAATGTGTTGTTTATCGCGGATGAGATACAGACAGGTATCGGTCGTACCGGTAAGCTATTGGCTTGCGATTACGAGGGGATTCGCCCGGATATCTTGATCTTGGGAAAGGCCTTGTCGGGTGGGGTCAGTCCGGTCTCGGCGGTATTGGCGGATGATGAGATCATGCTAACGATCGCTCCGGGAGAGCACGGTTCTACCTACGGGGGCAATCCTTTGGCGGCGAAGGTAGCTATCGCCGCCTTGGAGGTGGTACGCAATGAGCGTCTCTCGGAGAACGCTTTCAAGATGGGTGAATTGTTCCGTAGCGAGATCGAGAAGATCGATAATCCGATGATTAAGAAAGTACGGGGTAAAGGCTTGCTGAACGCTGTCGTGACGGAACCTAAAGATGGGAAGACGGCATGGGACATCTGTTTGGCGTTGAAGGAAAACGGCTTGATAGCCAAGCCTACCCACGATCATATCATCCGCTTCACGCCTCCTTTGGTGATTACTGAGGAGCAAATGATGGAAGCTATTGGTATCATACGAGATACATTCGCTAAATTCTAAGGTATGAAAATAAATGTAATAGGCGTTCCCTTGAACTTGGGATGTGATCGGGAGGGCGTAGAGCGTGCCCCGAATCACCTCCGGGAACGGGGATTGATGGGAGTGATCCGGAAGAACGGGCATAAAGCCTTTGATTTGGGTAATTTGTATGTACCCCCTGTTAGCGAGGCGGATAAGTTCGTACGGGGTAACAGCATGAAATATCTGGATGCGATCGTGGAGGTGAATACGAATCTGGCGGAGTTGGTTTATGATACATTGCGTGGAGGAGCGTTCCCCTTGGTGATTGGCGGGGATCATTCGCTGGGTTTAGGTAGCGCCTCGGGCGTGGGTAAATGTTATGATGATTTCGGCATTATCTGGCTGGACGCTCATGGGGATATCAATACCAGCGAGACTTCTCCCAGTGGTAATATCCACGGGATGCCTCTTAGCGCATTGATGGGGATGGGAAGCGAGGAGCTGGTGAATGTCTACGCACCCGGGAACAAGGTGAACCCGCAGAACGTATTCTTGGTCGGGACCCGCAGTCTGGATGAGGGCGAGTGGGATTTGATCGAGCGGGAGAAGCTGAGTGTCTATACGATGGAGACGATCCATCTGAAAGGTATCGGCTTCGTTGCGGAGGACATCAAGCGGAAATTGAAGGAACGGAAGATCCGCAACGTGCATTTCAGCATAGACGTGGATAGCATAGACCCCCGTTTCGCCCCGGGCACGGGAACCCGTGTGTGTGAGGGACTGATGCCGGATGAGTTTAATAACTTCGTGGATCATATGCTATCGACAAACTTGATTAAATCGATGGATCTGGTAGAGCTGAATCCGGAATTGGATGTGAACGAGCAGACTACGAGCCTTTGTCTGCAGATCATTGATTATATTACCGCCCGTCTATAAGGAATCTAAATTCTATGGTTTATGATAAGAGTGTGAAAATGAAGTCCCCTTGTCCCGGTTCAGACCGGATACGAGGGGACTTGAAAATACGATATGTCTATTGGTTTATTTCATTCTTCGGATATTGGCGTAATTGAAGCTATCGCTCAAGAAATCGTCCTCGCTGAATTTATAGCCTTGCGGTCCCCAGTTGCCCATAGCGAGCATGGCGATCATCTTCATCGGGTTGAAACCGCTCATATCGCCGCCGGCGGCCGCTAGAGGAACGGACTCCATCAGCTTGCGCATGGAATGTGGATAATTCTCGTTGATCACCATGTTGCGGTATAAGGCAAGGATTCCATCTCCTTGCTCCTTACGGTTCCAAGTCAGTATATATGTACCGTCGTTGGCTTCCGCCTTCGCTTGGAGATCGGGCAGTTTGGCGGAGTTGGCGTCCGCTATGATAAAGGTTACGAAACCTTCCTTGTCCACTTTAGGCATTTCTTTGTCGTAAATAGAGGCATACGAGTAGGTCTCGGCTGACCCAAGGCATATGGACCAGTATCGTACATCGGCGGTGGCGTATTCGCTTACGCTTTTAGGAGCCGTAGGAGGGATGAAACGGAAAGTTGCTACCTCCCCTTCGTTCAGTTTGATGCGGGCGAATAGGTATTCTGCCGGGCTGTTCGGGTACATTAGGCTCAGCGGGGCACGCATGAACGGGAGTTGCGGCAGGTCGGCGGAGAAATCCATCGGCGGCAAGTTCAACGATTCGTGGATGTTGCAGACCTCACGCTTCGGGAAATCTACTTCCTCACCTGTAGTCACGTCGAAAGCTTGGATAGCAGGCATGTCCACGCCGCCATACTCATCGCCGCTATATTGTTTCGCCAAGTAAAGACGCATGAAAATGGAGACCATATTGACATCCTCCGGGAACTCACATACGTTCTTCATCGAGGCACGTGCGCTGGCGGGGGTGTTAGCGGGAATGATGTAAATCGTATAGCCATTTGCTCCGTAGTCATCTGTTTCCTTTACATAAGGGTTGATGGAGCTGTCGTCGGGTTGGATATTTACGTCTTCAATGCTGGATACGTCTATTTGGGTCTCGTCGTTATAAACCGTGAAGTTGAAGAAGCGTGACTTCGGGAACTTTCCTGTCAAACGAAGGCCGATGTTTGGATTATCTTTGTAAGAATAGGTGTATTCCCAATAATCGGCATAGATATCAGGAAAGGCCAGTAGGGTTTGATTGTCGCCTCGAAGCGTCTTGCCCCATTGTTCCTTGGGTTCCGGGTTGTTGATTTGAGGGGTATTCTCATCATCGTCGTCGCAAGCGGTGAACATACCCATAGTAAGGGCTACCAACATTAAGTAAAAAATCTTCTTCATGATTCTGTTCGTTAATTAATCTGTTTGTTATTAAAATGAGAGCGCAAAAGTATCTCATTTCCAATTAGGGTTGACCTATTGAAAATGAAATACCTTGGATAAGACCACAGAATCCTAGGAATGGAACAGCTAGAAGGGGTATCCGATAGCGAAGTGGTAACCCATGCCGTCCTTGAATTTCGGGATATTGTAATAGCCTTTCTTTCCGGTATCGTAAGGGAGATGCAGACCGATACCCACGTCGAAACGGATGACGATAAAGGTGAGGTCGTAACGCAGGCCGAAGCCGGTTCCCAAGGCTAGATCCTTCAGGAAGCTACCCCATTTCAGTTGTCCGCCGGGACGATCCGGATCGTTTCGGATCAACCAGATGTTGCCGCTGTCGAGGAAGGTAGCCCCGTGGAGGTCGCCAAGGATCGGGAAGCGGTATTCGAGGTTGGCCTCGAATTTAAGATCACCCGTACGGTCGATGTAAGCGTATTTATTGTTGTCGCTGTTCTGGTAGTAGCGTCCGGGACCGATGCTGCGGATCGTAAAGGCACGGATGCTATTCGCTCCGCCGATGTAGAATTGCTCGTTATAAGGGGAGGTACGGGCGTTGCCGTAGCTATAAATAGCGCCGGCCATTAATCGGCCTACGAGATATTGCTTATGCCCGAGGGCGTAATTATAACGTATCTCGGCGGTTCCCTTGATGAATTGGGCGAAGGGGTTGCCGAGTAATTCCTTATCCTCTTTATTGAATTTCTTCCCGGCTAACGCATAAATCCCATCCAAGACAAGGCCCGCTTGGGTAACGGATGCCTGCCACCAAAGATGGTTCCGGCGACTGGTAATCGGGGAATCATCATAGGTATAGGTATAGTTCATGGCCGGGATGAATTGATTTTGCAAACTCTTCTTTAGGGCCTTGTTCACGTTGGTAATGCTGTCGAACTCATGCGTGGTATGCTGGAGCAAGTTGAACGTCAGCTTGAAAGGGGTGATGGAATGATGAGACGTGGCGGTAGGCTGGAACTCATACGAGGCGTCACCACCGAATGCCAGCAACTTGAAGAAACGGGCCCGGTTCATCTGGTCCGCATAGAGGCGGAAGGTGGTGCTGGCCGGGAAATTCATGTCCCGTTTGCTGAATGTAGGGAACAATACCCGTGGGAAAGTCAGCGTGGTAGTCAAGCCTAACTCATAACTGTTGATCTTGGAGTTGCTACCATCCAGCTTGTTGCCGGTCTGCCATTCGTAAGAGCCGCGGAGTTTCACACCGAAGGTCTCGCCCCCTCCGAAGACATTCCGTTTGGTCACGCTGAAAATGGCGCCCGGACCCACTTGGTCGTTGCTCTTGGCGGTGACGTTCAACTCGAGCTCGCCGTCCAATGGAAGATCGTAGACCGTATTGATCCGCAGATCCAGCGTATCTTGGCGGCGCATGGTATCGCGGGGGGAATATTGCAACTCGGCATAACGGAAGATACCCAAGCGGGACAGGGCCGTTTGCGTCCGTTCCTGCGCCCGCTGGTTATAAAGTTCCCCCGGCTTGAAATATAAACGGTTGTAAATGACTGAGGGGCGAACCCTTAGCTTACCCTCATAATGGATCGTAAGGTCCTTATAGCGGATCGAGTCCGTGGGAGTCTCATTCTGATAGCCGTTTAGCCAGACGGATATATCCCCGAGTTTCCAAGGACGGAGGGCCGAGGGGGGCAGGCTTTCCTTCGGGGCCACCCGTAAGGCCACTTTCCCGGGGTTCAACAAGGTATCCGCTTGATAGGTGATGAAATCGGGACGGAAATAGTAATATCCGTTGTTACGGAGCAAGGACGAGATGCGTTCCCGCTCGGCTTGCAATTGGACGACATTGAAATTCTCTCCTTTGTGGAGGATACGATCGCCGATCGTGGCATCGATCAATGAGTCGGCACGGTGACGGATATGGACGTATTGGATGCTGTCCAGCGTATACGGATCGTTCATGGTGACACTGTATTCCAGCTTCGCCTTCCGGGGATTCTTGGGATCGGGTATGACCTCGAAAGAAGTCTCTCCGTTGAAATAACCGTATTCGTTCAATAGGTTCCGGGCTACCTTGACGCGGACATCCGGGTTCACGGTGGTGATCAGCACCGGTTTCGACGCTAGTTTGTTGAAGATCCACTTGCCGACCTTCCCTTTCTTGTTCACGAAAGCGTTGTAGACCCACAGGCCGAAGGGAAAAGGTACCCGGATCGAGGAGCTTCCCAGCAAGGCGTTGTTGGGAGGATAGGCTAGGGCGGCCTCGACTTCTTCCAAGGCGGCTTCGCCGGGTTTGGTCTTATCCTCGTTCTTCACCTCTATTTTCTTGATACCGGTATATAGGACCGCTCCCTCGGGAAGGTTCTTCGTGGTGGAGCAAGAGGAGAGAAGAAGTACGGATAGGAGGATGCTCCCGGTGGCGACGTGCCATCCCCCGCTCGGGTTAGACGCTCTCCCTCGCCCGAGGGAGACATCCTCCCCTGCCCGAGGGAGACACTCTCCCCTGCCCGAGGGAGACATCCTCCCCCGCCCGAGGGAGTCGTCCCGCCTAAAATATATTAAAATGCTTTTCATTCCTTTTCATCATTTATGGGTTTCACTTTCGTTTTCTTGAAGTTGAATAACTCCCTGAGGTGCATCATTTTCTTGCGGAGCACGATACCGGCCCCGGTCTCCGTGATCTCGCCTTCCAGCAGGCTTTCGTAGTTCTTGTCGTGGAAGAGCTTGACGTATCGGGAACCGCTGCTGTCCAGCCGGTATTCTACGGATACGTTGTCGATGAACGGCTGCGCCTGCCCGTTGTTAATGTTCTCGCCGGTAGAGATACGGCCGCCTAGAACCACACGGATACGGTCATTATAGAATCGCTTGGCGAAGCGGAAGGAGTAGTCGGTACGGGTACCGCCTCCGGCGTCGCCATTATCGTCGTATGTCTCCATGCCGAAACTGATATCCACGGACTTCAAGGCGCTTCCGGCGATGTTGTTGATCTCGCTTTGCAAGAAGCTGGTCAAGGCGTCTCCCATATTCACGTTCACCTTGCCGCCACCACCGCCGCCGCCGAGGTACATACCGGTCACGAGCATGCTGACAGCCAGCTTCGCCCGTTCCTCCGGACCTTTCGAGGTTAGTTCCTCTTGCATCGCCATGTCTTCCGGGGCGGTGAGGGTAAATTGCAACCCTAGGTTCTCCAGTTGTTGGGTCAGTTCGATGCCTACGTCGAAATTCACCAAGCGGGGCGATGATTGCCCGGTTAGGGTGACGGACGTACGGACTCGCTCGGTAGCCGTAAGGTTCAAGGTCGGGTCCATGGGGTTGCCCGTCCATTGCACGTAGCTACCCTCCTGTACGTTGAACTCCTTCAGCGGGATGACCGGGATGGAGTACTTGATGGTTCCGCCCGTCAGCGTGTAGCGTCCGTTCAAGAACATATCGCCTTGCGGGGTATACTGGAAGGAAAGGTCGCCGCCACCCTCCAAATTGATATGGTTGGACTGGTCGGGACTTAAATCCACGTTCGCTTGTACGGCGGGATCGATGTGGATCGTCATCAACATGTCCATGCCTCCCATCGGCAACGGGGGCTTACGAGGCATGCGCCGACGTAAAGTATCCGTGAAAGAGGTGAAGGTTACCATGTCCGACATACGGTCTTGCACGGTCAACGGGGAGTCTTTCAGCACGTAGGTGATATTCGTCCCGCCCAATAACTGCAAGTCCCCTCGCATGGTCAAGGCATCCAACGGCCCGCGTACGGTAGAATTCAGGTTGACGAACAGCTTTCCGTAGACAAGGCTTTCCTCGTTTTTCTTAACGTTCAGCAGTTGCAAGTTATTCGCCGTTAGTTTAAGATTGGCGGTCATGCGGGATAAATCGTTGAAATCCACTTCTCCGTTGATGATAAACGGATTCTTGTTGTATGCGTAAATACCATATTGGTTGAACAAGATTCGGTTGTTCTTTATCTCTATCTTCTTATCGTCGAAACGGAAGGTAGAACCTGCGGCGCCTACATAAACGGAGGCGGTATCGAGAATCAGATATCCCTCGGCCATGGGTTTATCGCTTTGTCCGCTGATAGCGAGCGTGCCATCGAGGTCTCCGCCCATTTTCGCCATATCATCCGGGATGAACGGGTTGGCGATATCCAAGGGGAAGTGCATGAACTCGATATTACCGCTGATATGGTCGGTCTCGCCCATCTGGTATAAGGCGGTAATGGCACTCACCTCTTTCCGGTCCCGGAAAAGGTGCATATCCACTTGATGGTTCCCCTGCTCTAAAGGTAGATAGACTGCGTTGAACATGAGTTCGCCGACCCGCTCGTTCTCATAATACAGATCATCAATGTTCATATCCGCCACGACCATGAAGGCCGAGTCGGAAGGAGCGTACTGGAAATCGGCGTTCAATATACCTTTCATCGGCGGGATATAACTGAATGCGTTGGAGATAACCCCAAGGTCGATCTGGTTCAACTCGGCGTGGACTTCCTCCATCTCGTCACTTTCCGCTTGGGAGTGTATCCAAAGGGCGGCGTTATTATCTCCGCTGAGTCGCAGGTTCGCCTCGATATCCTTCATGCTGCGTACCACGACGTAATTATCCGGGTTCAGCTTGAAAGGGCGGAACGCTATGATCGGGTCATCGGGGAAGAGATGGAACTTGACCCCGTTCTGTATCTTATCGGCCCGGATTCCGAGCAACAAGCCGGTCTCGCCTTTCCCGTCCTTGAAATAGAGGCGGGCGTCGCCGAAGCCATAACGTATTTGCCCGTCCAGCCCGGCGCTGAAAGGTTGTTGCTGCCTGTATTTATTCTTGATCACTTGGGCGCTATAGAGTAGTCCGAGCGAATCTTGGTGCATCTCCGCCCGGATGGTATCGATCTGCATCGTATCCCGTGCCAGATCGTAAATGGAGGCATCCATGCGTATACCCGTTTCCGGTGAGGTATAGGCGTTCATGGCGATGCTCTTGAAATCTACGTAATAGGTTTGGAGATAGTTGTAGATCGGATTGTCCTGTCCTGCCCGTACCTCGAGGTACATATCGGGGAGGAGCGGGCGAAGGATCTCCAGATTGACTGTCGAGTCCCGTTCCAATTGGAGGGTGATATCGTTCGATACCTTAGTCAACTTATCCGTGATGTGGTGTATGCAATCATTACCCGTGAGGATGATCCCTAAATCCCCGGCGTGGAAAGACACACGGGTGGTATCGATATCCGTCCGGGCATGCAAGGTCAGCGTTTTCGGCTTGAAACTTTGTTTTGGGGTGACGACCTCCCAGTTTCCTAACGTAACGTCGATCGTGTTATCTTCATCCAGATTACTTTCTGCCTCGGCGAAGAGCTGGAAAGAGGTGGCGAAGGGATTTGCCATTAAGTGCATACCCTGTAAATCCATGTTCTCTACATCCGCTATCAACATCGCTTTCACCTCGTGCTTGTGGAGGGTCGCGTTTAAGGAGACATCCATTTTCGCCAACGGGTATTTGCTAAGCAGATCCACTTTCAGTAAGTTCTTTTCCAGAGAGCCATCGATGGATACGTCTGATACCGATGAGGCGCCGTAGCGTATATCCGATATCTTACCGTCCAGTTTGGCCCATGTACGTTCAGAGAAAGGGTCTGTGCCCCGGCCTTCTGCTTTAACAGAGGCGGTCAGCCAAAATAGAGAGTCTTTGGGCATGAAATGAGTAGGTTCCAGACTGTCTATCCGTAAATTAGCCTCATAAGCCAGTTTTACCGGATTATAGCGGGCGGTCAGACCTACTTTGCCTTTATCTTGGGTAAGAACAAGCTCGGTGCGGTATTCTTGATTTGCGACTGTAGCTTCCCCCTTCAACTGAATTCCGGCAGGAATGGCAAATTGATCCCGTTGGGAGGCGGGAAGCATCGCCAGCAAAAAGTCCAGATTACCGGATCGAGCCTTTAACTGAATCTCACCGGTTCGCCGGATGCTATCCGTCACGGACTCCATGCTACCCGTGACGTTCATCTGAAACGCTCCCGGCAGCATGATATCGCCTTGTGTGATACGTATACTGGAGAGGTTGCCTTCTACGCCAGCCGTAATAGCGAGAGGCTTGTCCGGGTAGGCTTTCTTGAAATCCTCCGGAAGAGAACCTGCCGCTATCAATAAATCCTCTTTCCCCAACGAGGCGTTTAACAGGGCTTTCATGCTACCTTGCGGATGGTTCTCGAGGGAGCTCCAAGGGATAGTCGCTGTCAATCTCACTTCGGAATTTGGTGTCTGGAGAAGTAGGTCCGGTACGTCTATCTGTTCATGGTCACTCCGGACATTTCCTGCTAATGCCGAAACCTTGAGGCCGGAACGTTCTTCCACGAAGAATTCCTTGATGTGGGCGTTTATTTCTTTTCCTTGATATAAGATGGAATCGATAGAAGTGTTCAGGTTCGTTAAACTAATATGGGAGAAATCGAGTCCTTGCTCGGGTGCCGCATAATTCCCGTCATAAGCGAATGTAGAATTCGTTATGTCAAAGTTTCTCGCCTTATATTGTTCCGCTCCAAGATCTACGAGGCCGTTATTTAGCCCGGCTTTATTTACGAAAGCCGTAAGGCGTAAGGAATCCGAGGGCATTTGTAGGGCGAAGGCTACCCGGTCCAAACTAATTTTATCCAGCTTGAGTACCCAGTTCAGAGGTGTGGAAGTCGTGTCTTCTTTCGAGGTTGAATCATTTAATAGAAGGGTAATGGCGGTATCGGATAAATCTACGGTATTAAATGTAGCTTTCTCCTCGGACAGGTCTATACGATCGGCGTGCAGGTAAAGCTTTCCCAAGAATCCTTTGATTTCCATACCTTCAATCATAGTCCCGGTGTTAACCTTTACGTTCCGGAGGTCGATCGCCTCTACCAATACTTGCTTCCGCAAAAGAGGAAGGGCACGAACCCGTACCGTCAAGCTCTGTAAATTCAACAAGGTATCGGCGGGAGGATTTACGACCTCGACACCCTTAACCGTAAGGTCTAACGGGAAAGATAGCCTAATCTGCTCGATCCCGATCTGCATACCAGTCGCTTTTCCCACGTATTCGGTCGCTTTCCGTACCGCGAAGTTTTGGAAAGGAGGTATATATAGTAATATAGAGAGTAACAATACCAATGCGATCGGTATTAGGCATATCACTCCTATCCGTTTAATCCATACTCTCATGTTGATACGTTTCTCTTTTTCTTATTTGTTTATTTGCCTGTTTTTATGACGATCGCTCCGTTTGCGCCTCTTACCCCGTATTCACCGGCATCTTTCAATACTCTTAATTCCGAGACATCTTCGACGGGAATCGTGTTTAGAACAGATAGGTCCATCGGTATACCGTCTACCACTACTAGCGGGTCACTAGGACTGTTTAGGGAAACGCTCGCACGGATGCGTACGGAACCATCGGCGAATGTTATGCCACTCATCCTTCGTAGCAGGCAATAGAGATCACGGCATCCGGTTTTCTGTATCTCTTCTTTATTCATAACGCTTGAGCTTACTATTTTGTTTCGTTCCCTTTCCATAATTTCTTTCAGGGCCTCATCCGGTTCAAAACTACGCTCTGCGTTGAATGTGCTATTCTCTAAAGTAATGGTTATATAATTGTATCCGTTGACTGGGACTTTGACTACATTTCTTGTTTTCTTAATAGTGACGAACAAGGTATCATTCAGGTTAGCCCCCGGGATGGTGAATACGCCATGTTTGTTCGTTTTCACGGTGATCGGATTCTGACTGCCTAGCGTGACCGGATAGCGTTTGATTATTTTATCGCTGATGTCACGCAATACACCGACTAAAGTATCATTCTGTGCCAAAAGTATTTGACTGCTGAATGATAAGATGATGATTGAAAGATAATGTATTGTTTTCATAGCTCAATCTTTTTAGCTGAACATAACACAAAGATAATATAATATTTCTTAAAGGCAGAGTTTTAGGGCAAATTCGTAATAGGTATTATTTTTACGTTTCTATGTGGTCTCATTTGTCGCTAAAATGAGATTACTATAAATGGAAATCATTACATTTGCCAAAATAAAATGAACGGTATGGAATTAGATTTAGCCTATTTGTGTAAGGAGGTTCGAGAAATAGCTCGTGCTTCTGCGACATTCTTAAAAGAAGAACGCCGAAAGTTTGACCGGAACTTAGTGGAGGAAAAAAGTGCTCATAACTATGTATCTTATGTGGATAAAGAATCGGAACGACAGATCATAGAGGCTTTGTCTACTTTGCTACCCGAGGCTGGTTTTATCGCAGAGGAAGGCTCTGGAAGTTTGACCGATGAGGAATATTGTTGGGTAATTGATCCATTGGACGGCACTTCAAACTATATTCATGATATCGCGCCTTATTGCGTGAGTATCGCTTTAAGAAATCGGAAGGAGTTATTGTTAGGAGTAGTCTATGAGGTGTGTAGGGACGAGTGTTTTTATGCAGTGAAAGGTGGTAAGGCTTACTTGGATGGGAATGAGATACATGTATCGGATGTCTCAGTACTGGATAACGCTTTCATTGCGTTGGGTTTCCCTTATAACTCTGATGCTTATCGTCCGGTAGCCGCTCATTTGGTTGATAGGTTGTATGGTTTTGCGGGAGGTACCCGTTTGATGGGATCTGCCGCCGCTGAACTGTGTTATGTGGCAGCAGGACGTTTTGATGCCCGTATAGAAGCCTATTTAGGCCCTTGGGACGTAGCTGCTGGTGCCTTGATTCTATTGCAGGCCGGAGGAAAAATATCAGATTTCAATGGAGGAGAGAACTGGGCTTCGGGTGAACAGGTAGTTGCCAGCAATGGCAAGGTTCACTCTCTTGTGTTGTCTTTGTTGCCCTAATACTAGAGTAATCCTGCGTATTCTAGTGCTTCTGTGTGTATTTAAAAGGTAAAAGAGTTTAAACTTACTTCTTATTTGCGGGGTGTTTGATCCGTTTTGATTTTCAAAACAGATGGAGGAATGCAAATACCCGTAAATCCTCGTGTGTGTCTAATTCAGTAAAAATCAAGACTTTTAGGATTAGAGATTTTACTTACATTTGTGGAAAATAAAAATGTTACAGAGTATGAAAAACAATCTATACGTCTTTTTTCTGTTCTTTATTACTGGACTAATGTCATGTAGCCATCACTCAGGTCTATATGAACATGCGGAAAAGATAATGTCCCAACATCCCGATAGCGTTTTAACATTGCTATCAACAATACAAGATGTAAATGATCTTTCAGAAAAGGATCGTGCTATGTACTACCTGCTTTTGACAGAAGCTCAAAATAAAACTTATGTCAAACCTACTTCAGATTCATTGATTACAATAGCAGTCGAATACTTTGATAAAACCGAAGATTGGGAAAGAAAAGCAAAAGCTTGGTATTATCGAGGGAGAATAAACCAAGATCTAGGTGATGCACTTCATGCGCAAGATTATTATTTGAAAGCGTTACGAGAGGAAGATAAGATAGATGATTATGCTCTATTAGGGCGCTTGTGCAATAGTATTAGTATGCTATATACTGATCAACAGGTTTACGAGAAATCTTTAGTTTTTCAAAAAAAGGCTTTAAAATGTTTTGAAACTCTACGTGATACAGTAGGGCAGTCTTTTGTTTTGAGAGGATTAGGAAGAGTCTTTTCTGTAATACATAAAAAGGATAGTGCAGTTTTTTATTACGAAAAAGCACTAAGCTTTGGGAACGAAGTTACAAAACGTTCTATATATAATGAGTTAGGTGGAGTCTATTTAGATTTAGGTTTATATTCGAAAGCTTTTGATAATATCCAAATGGCCTTGAGCTATCCTGCGAGTCAAGAACAATTATATCCAATTTATTTAACGCTAGGAGAATTGTATTTGAAAACGTCTCATTTAGATTCAGCGGATTGTTATTTGAAAAAAGGTTTAGTTAGTACAAGGCTGTCTACTAGAGCTGGTGCTTATTATCATTTATCTCAATTGTCTAAAGGTTGTAAGCGATGGGAAGAGTATGTGCTAAGACAATCCAAATATGAAGAATTACGTGATTCTTTAATGCTAATAAGACAAACAGAATCATTTAGAAGAGAGCAAGACTTATTCAATTATCATCAAACAGAGTCAAAACTTTTTCAAACTACGATAGCATTTAATAGAGCTAAAATTAATTTCCTAATAGTAAGCATAGTTGCAATAATACTTGCTATTGTTTTTGGATTGTTTGCCATTTTTGTTTATACTAAGTTTAAGAGGAAGAAAATGAGTATATTAGAACAACGTGAGAAGTTAGCAGAATTGTTGAGAAAACAACATGAAGATAAAATTCTTATAGAAAAGAATGAAGGACTCATCGCCGATTTAGAAAAGAGATTGCATGTATCTTCTATTGCTTATGATGAGAAAGAGAAAGAACTCATTACTTTGAGGAAGCAACGGCTAGAAATTGAAAATCAGAATTTATTGTTTGCTAAAACAGAAAATAAACTTTTAGTGGAGCGTTTTGTGGTTTCTGATATTTATTATCGTTTCCATATAAAAGAAGAGTGGAGACCTAGAGATTGTGATTGGGCTGAATTATTTGATGCTCTAGATAAGACCTATAATAATTTTACTCATAGATTGATGGGGCTTGTTTCAAAATTAACCCCTATAGAGCTAAAAGTTAGTTGTTTAGTGAAGTCAAATGTTCCTCCTGCTACTATTGCAATGTTAATAGTAACGACACCTACTAATGTGTCAATGATACGTAAGCGGCTTTATGAAAAAATATATACAACGGATAAAGGTTCTTCTGAGAAATTTGATAAATTTATTCGAGATTTTTAAGGATGTGCATAATTTGTGCAATAAAGTAATGCAGATTTGTGAAAAATGAATCATATGTTTGCTTCACAATTTATAAACATCAGATTATGAAAATTAAGAGACTTACTTTAATTGCATTATTATTTGCATTGTGTTTGATTCATCCTTTATTCGGTGACACTATCCCTACAGAAGGTCGTTGGGATGATGAGTATTATCGTTCCGTTGATACAAATCGTCCTCCAGTTGACGATAGCGCTGAATCGGTACCATGCGTAGCACTGTAATCGGTACCATTGTAG
>OGXB01000743.1_pt1 | contig 21418 bp, 14 predicted proteins | sample 1576161 | NCBI WGS metagenome assembly OGXB01 (sample SAMEA3541474, study PRJEB24748) | human gut metagenome | biome: human gut; feature: human-associated habitat; material: faeces | place: China | collected 2012
ATTTGCTTTCAAGGTCACTTTATCTCCTTTATAATCTGTAAATTGCTGATCTTGTACCGATGAAATCTTCGGTCCCCATCCATTCAGCATTTTTACATTATATACTCCGTAGCTACCTTGTGCATACTCATTCTGGAAATCAGGCAATTTAAGTACATTCTCAAATCGTGTTGAAGAGTTTACCGTAACAAATACCGGTGAATTCTTCTTCCCTTTCTTAGTAGTAATAACAATTGCACCGTCTTTTGCACGTGCTCCATACAATGCAGTTGCAGCTGCACCCTTCAATACGTTAATAGATTCAATATCGTCAGAGTTGATATCTCCTGCACGGTTACCTACATCGACTATACCATTGGTTCTGTCAGGATTGTAAGAACCATTGTCAATAGGAAGTCCGTCAATAATAAATAAAGGGGAAGAAACTGTGCCAATAGAGGAAGCACCACGAATCTGTATACTTGAACTACCACCTACCGTTCCAGACGACTGTGCAATTTGCAAACCTGCAATCTTACCGGACAATGAATTAAGCACATTACTTTCACGCGCTTTAGTTATCTCATCTCCTTTTACACTGGATACTGCATAACCTAAAGATTTTTCAGATCGCTTAATACCCATAGCTGTTACCACTACCTCTTCAAGATTCTGAGAATCAGACTTTAACAAAACTTTCAAAGTAGGTTTGATTACGACTTCTTGTGTTTGCATACCAATATACGAAATCTGCAAAGTCTTTGCAGAACTAATGGATTTATATATAACTGATAATCAGTTAGGTATATAGGGGATAAATCAGTAACACCAGTCGATATTTTATCAAGCAGAAATAGCTTATATATCTATTTGACAGTTAATTACCCTAATTCAGCTAATGTTTTACTCTCTTTTATGTAATACCACTTCTCTACCGAAATGAAAACTATTTATCTTATAATCAATATTATATCTATAAAACAAGGAGCTATTATAAACAAAAAATAGTATCATGCTATAAGAGGCGCTTTTATTTGTATACAATTAATCAGGTAATGGATGTTGCTAATTAAAAACATTGTCCCATTCATTTTTCTTTTAAAGGCAAGGAAATATTGTAAATATTGGAGACTGCTTATATGTTGATCTGTCTTAGTTGAGGTTAGATTGCAAAAAAGGCTGCTCCGATCATTGGAACAGCCCTCTCTATATTTAAACTCTTCTGTTAAAAATCGTCAGCAGGGAAACCTGTTCGACGGAAGCCTGAAACCTTATAAGTTAATCCATCTTCATCGTCGTCGAACTGTACCATATATACGATACTGTCAGCAGGCATACCGCTAGGAGTTGTGGCAGCATTTTCCAGTACCTTGCCATCAGTTATCTTCACTTTGGATTCATATGTTACATTATCCACAAAGCCTGTTGTCGAGAAAGTCCGCGCTGCATAATTCACGTTTACTTTCAGTTTATATTCCCAGAAGTTTCCTAAATCATCCAGCCACATTTCAGTTTCACTGTTGCTGGCTGTATTGTAAGTACTCATTTGCAGATGTCCTGCTCCAAAAGGATCTTCTACTTCTTTTCCGTCAATAAATGCATTCACTGTCACCCACCAGTCTCCTGCCATTTTTTCAACAGCAGTACCACCTGGTTCTGTATCGTTGTCGCATGCCACGAATGTAAAAGCCAGTGAAGCTAAAAGTAATATCATATATTTCTTCATAATCGTATTTTTATTGTTTTACTATAATGTCAAAAGATAGCTGACCGGCATAAGCAACAGTCCATTTCAGAGTCCCAGTTGCAGGGTCCAATAATGTATTAGTCATTTGATCCATGGAATCTCCCCAACCTGCAACATAACTTTCCAGAGGAGTAATGGTATTATCATCATTCAATTCGAATTTGCCAACCATTGCATAATCCGGGCCATAGCCGGTACGCTGGTCATACCAGCCTCCTAAGAAATCGCTGATATAAAAAATCCCCGGTTCCATCTGCAAAATCACAATCTCATATCCACTGAAAGCTACCACAGAAGGGGCGGTACGTTTGCTTCCTTCGGCTACGGTATAAATTCCGGATTTCAAAGGAGAAGCTGTATTATCTGCCACATATACTGTTCTTGTAAATGTTTTGGCAAAACCATCCTCATTGTATGCCGCATATACTAAATTGTAGATTCCCGGAGTGTTGACATCAACACTTCCTTTTATCTGAACAGATTCAGTGATATCCTCTCCGTTCATTTCCGCATAATATCCCGGTTCCACATAAGGCTGTCCTTTTTCCAGAACGATCTTTTCATCACCTTCTCTTTCCAACGTTACAAAATAGGTGACTTTAGAAGTGTCATCTGTTGATTTGTCGCAAGCTCCAAAGACAAACGGCAAACATACTAATATGCTGTATATTATATTTTTCATACGTAAAACTTACTAAGTTATTGGTTACTATTTGATATCCCACCAAACCGGAGTACTTCCCGGTACTCCTGCAGGAGTATTCACATTTTGCTGACGTGCGCTTAATGGATAAGTCATACGTTTCATCAGTCCACCCGCTTCCAGGCCATTAGTCCATGGAGCAACTAACTCTCCCGGAGTGTATACTGACTCATTAGCCTGTATCTGTGCTGCTGAATAAGAAGACAGTTTCGGACAATCCGTACGACGAATCTCACTCCATGCTTCCATATGATCCATATAGAAAAGAGATACCCATTTCTGCATATAAATCAAGTTTAACTTGTCTGCCTGTGTAGAAGCAGCAGACCATGCACACGCTCCTTCCAAAATGGTATTCTCTTGACCTGCAAATCCACGAACGGCAAAGTCTGCAGTTACACCTGCTTCATAAGCACTCTTTGCATTCGCATCATCATTGTGAAAACGAGCATATACCTCAGCTATCAGGAATTGTAATTCAGCCTGAGTAAAGAAATAGACAGGTTTTGTGGCTCCGATAGAGTAATCAATCGCACTTACGTTTTTGTTTTTCCAGTTGTCAGTACCCAGAATGCTTTGCATATGTGTTTTTCCTCCGGGAAGTTGACCGACATACTTTCCATCCGCATCTGTTTTACTAATACCATAAGCGATTCGAGGGTCTCCTGTGCTGCTTAAATAAGATACTAACGGATAGGCAGCACAATGATTACCGGTCAAGCCGACCGCATTCGTATTATACCATGGATTCCGTTTGTCTGTTTCATCCAAGAAACAATCCAATTTCACGTCACCGGTAAAGAATTCGTTGTTTTGTACTAAGGTCTTCACTTTCTCTGTATACGAAGCCGCATCTATGTTGGCATCAATGAAACGCAGATACATACGGAGGCGAAGAGCATTGGCAAAACCTTTCCATTGAGCGATATTTTTGTTGAATATCAAATCCGGCACATCCATACCACTTCCATCCAAAGCAGCTTCTGCCGCATCTATCTCACCTAATATACCTTTATATACTGTTTCACCCGTATCCCACTTAGGTGTGGCATTGGCATTACCTTGCAGAGCTTCCGAATAAGGTGAGTCACTGGTATTATCTACCATTATCTGAAAGGCATATGCTCTCAGTATGGTAGTGGCGAATCGGTCGGCAGGGTTTGTGGTCTTTTCCAGCACCTGCTTTGCATCTTCCAAAGCTCCTGCAAACAGGATTCTATAAGAATAATCCATTTGTTGGGAAGATTCGGTAAATGTATATTCACATAGAGTGTTATACTGATTCGACTCCGGTTTCTGTTCATAGTACTGAGCGAAAAAGCCAGCGTAATTATAAATTTCTCCGCCTACCGCCGAAGCAATGGAAGCACTGATAGAGGGGAATATCAAATCCGCCGTCACCTGATCATTCATCGGGTAGTTCGGGTCGTCATTGATGTTCAGGTCGCAACCTGCAAACAATGCTGTTGTTGCTAATGATGCATATAATAATATTTTTTTCATTTTTATTCCTGTTTAAAATTTAACCATTAAGTTGAAACCGAAACGACGTGAGCTGGGATTAGCCGTGTATTCTCCATAGTTACCTTCAAGGTCGTTACCAAATGAAGTCATTTCGGGATCAATAAATGTATTGCTGGATGGAGTCCAGACAAATAAGTTATTGCCATATGCAGACACTTTTACTGCCTGGAAAGGAGTTTTTGCCAACCATCTTTTGGGCAGGTCCCAACCTAATACAACAGAACGAAGCTTGACGTATGATTTGTCTACCAGGAAGCAGCTTCCCATATCAGAGCCACCGTCGCCCCAGTATTTATAAATGTTAGAGCTTGTAATAGGAGTTGTATTTTCTACATAAGTAACGTTTTCTCCATTCACTATTTTATTTACTGAGTTAGGAACAATCAAAGGATTACGGTCATTGTAGGCAGTCTGTATCGCGTTACCGGTAAAATAGTTTATATCTTTAGTACGTGAATACATCACTCCGCCCTGACGGATATCAAAATCAATGCCTAAGCTTATACCTTTATATTTCAAGTTAGTAGAAACACCCATTTGATATTTGTTATTCATATCTCCGCAGATTCCGAATTCGCTGGCTTCAACCGGAAGACCTGTTGATGAATTTACTACAATACGTCCTTGCGGATCACGTTCGGCTACCTGAGCCTTGAAAACACCAACAGGCATGCCTGTTATAGCGTACATACTGGTACCTCCATTGAGACCATAAATCGTTGTAATGCCACCCAATTCTTCCGGTAAACTGATCACCTTACTCCAGTTCTTTGTGAAGTTCCATGTCAGTTCCCAACTGAAATCTTTTGTTCTTATCGGAGTGCCGCTGATCAGGAGTTCTATACCACGGTTACGAATTTTACCCAGGTTCATATTCTGTGCTGTATAGCCTGAAGCAGGGTCCATAGCCAAAGAGAAAATCTGCTTATCGGTATTCCTATTATAATAAGATACGTCAAAAGAGAGGCGGTTTTTGAAAAAAGCCATATTTAAACCGACTTCAGATTCTGTGGTCATTTCCGGACTTAATGTATTACTTCCGAGTACATTTCCTGCAGAGTAAGCGTTGACACCTCCTAGAGGGAAAGTCAGAGAACCGAAAGGTATTCTATTGGAAGATTGGGCATACACAGGATTAACCATATACACATCAGCATCGTTACCTGTTTTACCCCAGCTGGCGCGTATCTTACCAAAAGTTATCACATCTTGCAGATTGTCATTCAATAATTCGCTGAAAATAAAACTACCGGTAATACCAGGATAGAAGAAACTGCGATTTTCTTTCGGAAGAGTAGAAGACCAGTCATTACGGGCAGTAACCGTTAAATAGAGCATATTCTTCCATGAACCTTCAAACTGTCCGAAAACACCCATCAGACGTCTGAGTTCCATGTGCTGTTCTACTATAGGAGTTTTGCCGGAGTTCTTCAGATTAAACCATGTAGGAATCGTTAAATCATTAACTTCTGAATATTGATAAGAGACTTTACGTTCATTGCCATTGAAACCGACCAGTGCATTGATATTAAAATCGTTAACCGGCATATTGAAATTAACCATAATATCCTGGTTTATCTCGCGACGACGGGTTATCTGCTCGGAATATTGTCCGGTTTCACCAGAGAAAGGACTGCTGGAGCCCTGACCTTCTCCATTAGGAGTACCTTCATAATAAAGAGCGTACAGATTCGGTTTTCCTTTGTCACTTTGTCCTGTTGTAGTATCCAAGCCCATACGGTACGTAAACTTGAAGTATTTCAGGAATTCATAATCCAATTGAAATTTTCCGTAGAATCTTTCAGATTCATATTCATTCAAATAGTTATTCAAAATATAATAAGGGTTCATAACTCCGTAGGGGGTATAATAATATCCCGGAGTGTTGAACGGATCATTCTGGTCTTCCAGTCCTATTATGCTGATATCTCTTGGTGTCTGATATAAAGAGTTTAGCATAGACAAACCTTGTCCCGTAGTAGCAAAGTTATTCTTTTGATAAGCGTAATTCAGTGAAGAAGAGAATGTCAACGCTCCTGCCTTATGGCTGCCGCGTGCAGAAAAAGTATATTTATCGTAGCTGTCAGCATCTGTCGGGATCATACCATCATCGCTGATCTGAGAGAATGATACATAATAATCACTTTTATCTGTAGCTCCATTGAATGAAAGGCTGTTGCTATATCTGAATCCCGCATCAAAAAAGTCTTTGATGTTATCAGGCATTGCCACATAAGGTTTCAGTTTCTGAGAGTTGTTGTACACATTACCCCACAACTGCATGGAACCATCGAAACGAGGTCCCCAGGAACCGTTCTCCAATTCTGTATGGTTGCCGTTCCATCCCATACCAAATTCATTTTGAAATTCCGGCAGACGCAGAACAGTTGACCACTGAACTCCACCGTTATACTCGATTCCAACTCCTTTTTCTTTCCGGCCGCTTTTGGTAGTAATCATGACTACACCGTTGGCAGCACGGCTACCATACAAAGCAGTGGCCGCAGCACCTTTCAAAATAGTCATGTTTGCCACATCATCCGGATTGATAGCGTTGGCACCGTTTCCAAAATCATATCCGCTATTCAAGCCATCTGTAGAGTATACGGTAGAGTTATTCAAAGGTACTCCATCCACGACATATAGTGGTTGGTTGGTACCGGAGAGTGAGCTAACTCCACGGATAATGACCGAATTAGAGGCTCCGGGGTCAGATGAAGTGCTGGAAATCTGTACACCTGCAATTTTACCTGCCAAGCTTGACATCACATCAGATGTACGGCTTTCCGCAATTTTTTCTCCACCCACTGAAGTCGCAGCATAACCTAATGCTTTTTCAGATCTTTTAATACCCATTGCTGTAACAACAACTTCATCGATCTGTTGAGCATCCGACCTAAGTACTACCTTTAAATTAGGCTTAATCGCTACTTCTTGAGTTTGCATACCGATGTACGAAATTTGCAAAGTCTTTGCAGAACTAATTCTTTATATAAAGTGTTGATTATTATAATAATGAGAAATATAAACCTAATCGTCATATATGTTATTGTATCCATATATAAACGTGATAATCAATTATTTATCAGCATTATAACTACCCTTTTCTTTAACGAATGATACCCTGTTTCTATCCATTTCAATCATTTAGTTCATTCATTATAAGAAAGTTATGTCTTTATTTTATTTATATGAGGTATTATTATTGGATACTATTTTTATATTTCCCGAATATTTCTCACCACCAATCATAATGAATGATTACTTTTGGGGCGTGATAGTAGAAAAAGATCAAATCTGAAGAAAAGCATATTTAGTTATGGTATAATTCAAAATATGCAGAACCTGCTTGGGAGAATGACAAAAATCGGCAGGATTTTAAAACAGCAGATCTACGGATGAAATACATCTGTCCGTTTTTTGTTTCCTTGTGCTATATGATTACTTATATCAGCTTGCACCTTTGAATATAAAAGAAATATTTAGTTTCGATATGATATATTTCCCTGTGACAGGAAAGTCTATCAGTTAGAACAGAATTAGAAATTAAAACTACTTTTGGCTCTTCCTTTTAAAGCAATTAGATGTTCCTCGGTGAGTAACGATCTGTTCCTTTTAAAGGAACGGATCGTTCCTTTAAAAGGAAAGAGTCCTGACATTGCACTTTTTATGTATATTACAGTCATTTATATGCGACAAATCATTTGTAAATTGCATATTCTTACATTGATTTATGCATTATTTCTGCCATATTGTTAGATTTTGAATCAACTCTGTTGAAACCAATCTTAAAAACAGGACATTTCCAGACAATCACTGCCTAGCTTTTTGGTCTATTAGCTAATTTTGAATAGGCTGCTTTCTCAAGGTCATGCACAATAGTCATGTCCATGATATTTGCATATACCTGAGTTGTCTTCACACTTTTGTGTCCCAGCAGCTTTTGTACAGTCGTTATATTTGCACCACTATATATCAATAAGGTGGCGTTTGTATGTCGGGCTGTATGGAATGATATCCGTTTGTCTATTTCTGCCAGCTTGGCTAATGCATTCAAGTCTTTATTCACATTAGAGTTATCTTTCAGCTTGAAGAATCCGTTTAAATCGTCTTTGTAGTTCTCCAACACCCGCAGTCCTTTACCTTCAAATAATAAATATAAAGGAAGGCGCACATCAATACCTGTTTTAACAGATTTGTAAATCAGCCACGTCTCCTGATGGAGTTCGACAATATTCGCGGCAGTCAGATTTATAAAATCAGAGTACCGCAAACCGGCGTAACAACAAAATAAAAAGGCATCTTTTGACTTTTGTAACTTCGTAAACTTCCCTTCCAGATTCACCTCCTCCATTTTATTCAGCTCTTCCGGCGACAAGTGCGTATGACTTCCTTCTATGCTTTTGATTTTATATTTTCTGAAAGCATACTTCTGAATATCCATATACTCTTTATTTATAGCTACATTCACATATCGTTTTAAATGCTTCATATGCTTGGCAATGGTATTGAGATGATACCCCTTGGACTGCAGATAATTATCAAATGAAGACACAAATTCGAATGTCAAATCAGTGAATACAATGTCCTTTTTATACTCTTGCAGCAATTCTAAAGTGGAAAGATGATTCTGCCTGGTGCTCTCTTTTAAAGAAGAGTTGCTGACTTCCTCTTTAAAAAAGGTCAGAAATGAATTCCCATTATTTTCCGGTTTTTCAATAGAGTCTTTCAACGAATCCAAGGATATCGATCTTCTCTGTTGCCATAATCCCAGTTCTTTCTGCTCAATGTCAGCTATAAAATCATATAGCATTCGATTTAATGCATCTGAATTAGGATGGTTCTTTACCATTCTACGTTTTACGTCCCACTGGTCTGGTTTGAGGTACACCCTGGTTGAGAAGTACATTTTTCTCCTGTTTAAGTAAGCTTCTACTTGTACCAATGCCATTCCTTTTTTGTTCAGCTTCTTTTTTCTGTTAAACACAAGGCTGTAACTAATCTTCTTCATTCTATTGTCTTTTAGTTAATACTAAGAACAAAATAAACTAAGTTCTGTGCTATAATTAAGGTTGAACCTGCATTAATTTCTGCAAAAATTAAAATTCAATAATTAAGTATTTACATAACTTTAATTTAAATGCTATTTTTTTATCGTCATTTCTTCATAATAAATCAAAAAGAAACGTTTGCAGGGTAGTTTTATATCCAAAAACAAGCAAATAGAATGTTAATTACTACACTTTGCATTCACAAAGTGACATTTCATGCTTGATAAATCACAATATTTATAGCAAATAAAGATGTTTATCAGCATATTTTCGATGTTATAAATAACAATATGTTATATATACAACCTTTTTTTATCAAATTAATTGTTAGTTTCATATTTATTAATAATTTTGCAACTTGTTAGAGTATAGAGACAATTAATGTAAAGTTGAACTTTAAGAGAGAATTTATGAAAAGAAAATTAATGCTGTTATTGGCATGCCTTTTTGTGGGCATAAGCCTAGTAACTGCTCAGACTCAGAAAGTCACAGGCGTTGTGATTTCTGAAGAAGATGGGCAACCAGTTGTTGGAGCCTCTGTGTTGGTAAAAGGTACTACTCAAGGTACAATCACAGACATCGATGGTAATTTTAATTTGGCGAACGTACCAAGTTCTGCAAAGACTTTGCAGATTTCGTATATTGGTATGCAAACACAAGAAGTGGCAATCAAGCCAATGGTGAAAGTTACACTGAAATCAGATGCACAAAATCTTGATGAGGTTATTGTTGTGGCTTATGGTACTGCGAAGAAGTCTTCATTCACAGGATCAGCTGCTGTCATTAAGGCAGATAAAATCGTTTCCGGTTCCAAAGAGTCTTTTGACAAGGCATTGTCCGGTAAAATGGCAGGTGTGCGCACAGCCTCAGCAACTGGTGACCCAGGATCTATGGCCGAAATCAACATTCGCGGTGTCGGTTCTATCAGTGCTTCTAAAAGCCCGTTGTATGTTATTGACGGTGTCGTAACAAAGGCTGATGACGACATGAACTACTACGGTAAGACTCAAAGCGTATTGAGTACACTGAATCCTGAAGACATTGAGAGCATGACTGTTCTGAAAGATGCCGCTGCTGCTTCATTGTACGGTTCACGTGCCGCAAACGGTGTTATCATCATTACCACAAAGAAAGGTAAAGAAGGAAAAACGAATGTCAGCTATTCAGGTGAAGTAGGCTGGAACAAGATGGCTGTAAATGCTTTCAATATGATGGGATCAGCCGACTTGATTGACTACACTCGCGAATCATTAGCCAACTGTCTGGTTACTTACGGAATAACAGATAGCAAACAAGCAGCATTGAACAACATCGATAACGGAGGTGATATGTTCATTCCTCTGCTCGACTCACCGGCTACTGTTGCTGACTTTATCCATGACCCATCCGGTAAAGTAAATACGAACTGGAAGAAAGAAATCTATCGTACTGCTTTCACTCAAGATCACCAGGTATCTATCAACGGCGGTTCGTCAAAGACTCAGTTCTATGCCGGAGTTGGCTACAATAAGAGCGAGGGTATCGTTCTTGGTAGTGACTTCGAACGTATCTCCGGTCGTCTGAACGTTAATCACAAAGTAAATAACTGGCTGAACGTAGCTCTCAAGCAAATGATAGCCGCTACATCGCAAGATGGTTTCCGCGATCAGGGAGACCAGGCTCAAGGAATGGGTACTTCTTCTCCGATAGGTATTTTATTCGCAATGGACCCGACTGCTCCGGTAAAGAATGAAGATGGTTCATATAATAAAAATGCAGCATGGGGTAAAGTTACCAACCCGCATCTGATGCTAGGTGGTAAAGACAGCGATACAGCTCTGGAGTGGATTCAGACCAAAATGTTCCGTAGCATGACCAATGCAGATGTAACAATCAAATTCTGTGATAAGTTATCACTTAACTCTATCTTTGGTTATGACTATGTAGACAACAAGCACTTTGAATATTGGGATCGCAACAGTGTTAACGGTGGTTCCGTCAGCGGAATGGGTTCTCGTTATACCTTCGAAAGCCGCGTAGCTACCAGCTCTTCTACATTAAACTACACGGATACTTTTAAAGATATGCACAATCTGAACTTGATGGCCGGTTTCGAAGTTGAAAACAGAGACCTGCTGCAGATTGTAACTGTTGCCAAACGTTATTCAAGCCACTATCCCGAATTGGCCAACGGACAACCGGACCAAGCTGCAAGTTCAACCTTGGGAGCCGGCATGATGTCATATTTCGCAAGTGGCAATTATAACTATGATAACAAGTATTATCTTTCTGCCAGTTTCCGTCGTGATGGTTCGTCACGTTTGAGTGAAGACAATCGTTGGGCTAGTTTCTGGTCTGTATCCGGTGCATGGAGAATGAGTAAAGAAGGATTTATGCAAGATATGCCGTTATTTACCGACTTCAAGATCAAAGCATCTTATGGTACAAACGGTAACTTGCCCTCAGATTACTATGGTTACATGGACCTGTATACAGGTTCCGGATACGGAAGTGCTCCTGCTATTTACTGGTCAAGAATGGCAAACGACAAATTAAGCTGGGAAAAATCCAAGAACTTCAATATGGGAATTGAATGGAATATGTACGACCGCGTAAATCTGTCTCTGGAATATTACAATAAGAAGACTACGGATTTGCTGTTCGAAGTACCTACTTCATTAATCACCGGCTTTGACTCCCGTTGGGAAAATCTGGGTGCATTGAAGAACGACGGTTTCGAATTGGAACTCAATTCTAAAAATATCAGCAACAAGAACTTTACATGGACTTCAAACTTCAACCTGACTTACCAACGTGCATTGGTAGACAAACTTCCTGAAGGAAAAGATATCCAGTATGGAGACGGAGAAATGTATCTGCACCGTGAGGGAGAGTCAATGTATACATTCTATCTGCCCGAATGGAAAGGTGTAAATCCTGAAACAGGTTTGGGAGAATTCTGGTTAGATCCTGAAGATCACTCAAAGGGAGTGGTAAATGACTACTCCGAAGCAGGTAAGGGAATTGTAGGAAAAGCATTGCCTGATGTTATCGGTGGATTCAGCAACACTTTCACATACAAAGACTTTGACCTGTCATTCCTGATCACTTATCAGTTTGGTGGTGACATGTTCGATTATCCGGGATATTTCTCTCATCATGATGGCGTAAGAATCGGTTCCATGAACCTGTCAGAAGATGTAGCCGGAAACTACTGGAAAAATCCGGGTGATAAAGTAGACAACCCGATGCCTATCTATGCCAACCCTTATCGTTGGGACAGATTCTCAAGCCGCACAATCAAATCGACTGACAATATTCGTCTGAGAGAAATGACAGTAGGATATACTCTGCCGGTATTGAAGAAGCACATTTCCAACTTCCGCATCTACTTCAGAGCAAACAATCTGGCTATGTTGTGGTCGAAGACTAAAAACATTGACCCGGATGTAGCGATCAATGGTTATCGTCAGGCAGATACACCGGCATTGAGAAGCTGTGTATTCGGCATTAATATCAAATTATAATCTATAAACAGACTGAATAATGAAAAAAATATATTTACCCATTCTATTACTGACGTTGGCAGTATCCTCATGCGATACTTTCGACAAAGTGCCTTCCAGTGAATGGCCTTCAGAAGGTGCTATTAAGACTCTCGAAGATTTACAGTTTGCAGTTAACGGTGTTTATGAGTCTCAGACTTCTTCTATAGACGCGGGAACTAATCCACGTGGCAGCTACGCAGGTGATTTCTTCTTGTACGCCGACCAAAGAGGCAGCGACTTCAAAGCCATCGGTAGCAATAAGCAAACAGTTGATGTATATGCCTACCAGGCTACTAAGAATAGTTCTGATTCATACTATTTCTACAAACGCTTTTATCTTTCTCTGGCAAGAATAAACAAAGTTTTGGAGGGAGTTAAGAAATCCGGTCTGGAAGGAGCTGAAGTTGATGTTCAGGTAGGCGAATTGTATGCTTTGCGGGCACTTTTCCACTTTGACTTGGCCCGCTTGTTCGCTAAACTTCCTTGTAATGCACAGGCCAGCGATCCGGGTATCGTATTGTCTACAGAAGTTTTCGAATCCGGATATACAGCAGAAAGAGCTACTATTGCGAAAACTTACGAAACCATACTGGATGACTTGAAGACTGCATTGGATAATCTCCCAGAAACCAGCAAGGTAGTAACTGCCGGTCATATCGACTATTGGGGAGCCCGTGCACTGAGAGCCCGTGCATATCTCTACATGAATGAGAACAGTAAAGCACTTGAGGACGCCAAATATGTAATCGAAAAATCTCCATACAAGCTGTACACCAGAGATGAATACGAAACAGTATGGACCAAAGTTGGAAGCAGTGAAAGCATTTTCGAGTTCCTGATTACCTCACTCTACAATGCACAACGTAACTCTCTCGGATTCTACACACATGCCGAAGGTTATGCTGAAGCCGGTATCACCGAGGGATTCAAAACTTTCCTTCAAGAACGTCCGGAAGATGTTCGCAGCACTCTGATTGCTGAAGAAAGCGACGGTGGAGATAACGAAGGCTGGTATATCCAGAAGTATCCGGGACGCGACGGAGAAATATATGTAAATAATCCGAAAGTAATCCGCCTATCCGAAGTATATCTGATCGCCGCAGAAGCTGCATTAAAAGCAGGTGGTGCTGATCCTGCCAGCTATATCAATGACTTGCGTAAGCAAAGAATAGCCGACTATGAAGACGTTGCTTCTGTTACTATCGATGATATTCTGACAGAACGCAGACTGGAACTTTATGGTGAAGGTCATAACGCCTGGGATACATGGAGAAACAAAAAGGCAGTAACGAATGCCCAGGTTCCGGCCGGTCCGATCAACTATGACGACTATCGTACCGTAATGCCTATTCCGGTTTCCGAGATCAATGTATCTAACGGTAAGCTGAAACAAAACGAAGGCTACTAATACACTGAAACCATTTTAATAACAAGCCCGTTTAACTTTAAGCAGTTAAACGGGCTCGCTTTTTATTTTCCATTTCCGAATTTACACATGAGTGTAATCTTATCCGTTCCTCCCCACAATACAGACTTCTACTTGCAGATACCGCTCAGCCCTTCTCTTACAATATCCGCCAATATCGGCTTCGCTCCACTCACAAAGCATTCCACTGCAATTACCATCAGAATCAATCCCATCAAACGCATCATCACATTATTTCCGGTCTCTCCCAGTACTTTCACCAGTCGGGTGGAAGCACGGAGAATGAAGAACGTCAACAGATAAATCAAAGCGATTGTTCCGATCAATATACCTTTCATGGCGTAAGTATGAGAGTCCTGCATCAAAACGATGGCGTTAGCGATAGCCCCGGGACCACACAACATCGGAATTCCAAGAGGAGTAATGGAGATGTCATCGGCATAGGTTTTAATCTCTTCGTCTTTAAGTTTCATCGGAGTATACCGTGCCTGAAGCATATCAAAACCAATCTTAAAGATAATTACTCCACCGGCAATACGGAAACCATTGGTAGAGATACCGAAGAATTTGAAAAGGAACTGCCCGGCAAAGACAAACACCATCAACGTTATAAACGACACGATGGTGGCACGGCGCACAATAGTCTGCCGCTCCTTATCTGTCATTCCGTGTGTCATGGTCAGAAAGACCGGCATTGTCCCCAAAGGATTGGTCAGCGTAAAGAACGAAGTAAAACAAAGTAAAGCAAATGGCAGAAGCGTACTATCCATGATGTTATCGTATTTTATACATTTATTAGATGCAACAAAAATACGACTTAATCCATAAAACCTACAATAAATTCATTAATTCTTTCAGTGAATGGATATGATAGGTAGGCTGAAAAGGAAAAGCGGTTCGTTCCGTCACATCATAGAAAGCCTGATGCATCCCTACCCCATGCGCTCCGGTAATATCGGCTTCCCAACTGTCACCGATCATTAACGATTCGCGTAACTCAGACTGGGTGGCAGATAAAGCAAAATGAAAGATTTCGGGCCAAGGCTTTAATACGCCAAGGTCCTCCGAAAGAATGATCTTCTTAAAATAACGATCTACTCCTGCCGAACGCATCTTACGCGACTGCAGCTCCCGGAAACCATTGGAAAGGATATACAGATTATATTGCGGCGCAAGATACTCCAACACTTCTTTGGCATGGGGCATCAGACCGCTTTTGGTAGGAATAATGGCAAAGAAATCTTCCGAGAAACGCTCAGCCAAAGCCTCATCCTCCACTCCTACTGCCTGTAAGGGATAAAAGAAACGCTGGCAGTTCAGTTCCTCCTTCGTCACCTTTCCCTCGCCATATTCAAGCCAGAGTTCGGTATTGCGTCGTTGATACAGTGTGTAATAATGATCGAACGAGTCAAAATAGCGGTCAAATGAATATTTCTGATATACTTCTTCAAAGGTGTCGCGTGCATTTCGTGAGAAAGCCCAGATGGTGTCATCCAGGTCAAAAAAGAGATTTTTATATTTCATTGGCTCCGTGATATATATAATATGAGAAATAAAAAAGCCAATGTGCTAATTTCTTGAATTCAGGAATCAGCACATTGGCAATTCTAACCAGGTATGTCTACCTTATTTTACCTGAATAACCAAGTATCTGGATACGCTCCAGAATTCGGCAGGATTAGTAATTTTCAAAGTCAGCTGACCTTTGTCATCTTTCACCAGTTCATAAGAACCTGTCGGATGAGTAGTCAACAACTCAGCACGTTTGGAGTACAACTTGATTTCTTTTGTTGTACGGATATCGATCTGAGTAAAATAATCCTTGTTGAAATCAGCGCTCTTCAGCACGTCACCGCTCTGAAGAATCTTCTGGGCTTTCAACTCTGATTTTGTTCCGAATACGAACCATGCGGCATTCAGACTCTTATCCTGTTCGGCAACGGTTTTAGCTTTCGCTTCGTTCTCGGCAGCCAAAGATTCTTTGGCAGCAGACAGGTCGCTGACAGCTGCATCCAGTTCCTGGATACGAATGTTCTTAGATGCCAGTTCAGTCTGAAGTTCTTCGATACGTTGTTGTTTAACTTTCAATTCAGCAGTCAGAGCTTCTACAGCTTTCTTCATCTGAGTAGAGTTGTACTTGCTGTTTTTCAGCTGAGCTTCCAGTTTTGCAATCTGAGCTTTGTTTTCTTCCATTTGCTTGGAGATGAATTCAATGTCAGAAGCAATCTGTTGCTTGGCACTGGCTGAATTTTCGGTAATAGTACCACGCTGCAAGTCCACACGGCTTTCGGCTGAACCTCTGGTTAACGGGATGCGCAAGTGTGGGGACGCACGGCCAGGGCGAAACGGGTCCAGTTGCAGCGCAGCGTGACCCATAAGAGCGAAAGCGACATGACCACCTGCGAAACGAAGGTGGAGAGGAAGACCCCTGAGGCGTCCTGCCAAATGATGTGGCCGAACAGCCATGCGATGGGCAGGCGTACCGCCCAGACAGCGAAGCTGAACGAGACCATCGGGTAGACCGTGGCTCCGGCGCCGTTGAGCCCGCCCGCCAGCACGACGCTGGCGACGGTGAACGGCACGGCCATGATGTTGAAGGAAAGGTATTTGACGGTTTCGACCTGCACGGCGGGATCAGGGGCGATCAAGCCCGCGAGCTCCATGCGCCAGGGCCATATGGCGGCCCCCACGCAGCACATCCCCGCGCAGGCGATGCCGAGCGTGGCGAGCAGCGTGCGTTTGGCCTCGCGGTGGTTGCCCTCGCCGAGCGCGTGGCCCACGAGCACCGAAGCGGTCATGCTGAACGCCACGGCGGGCAAAAACAAAATGGATTCCACCCGCAGCCCCGTGGTCAGCCCCGCAAGGGCGTTGACCCTGCCAAAGGGCAGGGAGGCCGTGATGACGTACAGGACCATATAGCCGGTTTGCCATAAGAAGGACGTGCCGAACGCGGGCCCGGCAACCTTGAGGAGATACGGGGCCCCCGCCTTGATCCAGCGCCAGCCGGGGAAGCTGTCGCGTGTGAACAGCTCGTGCCGCATCAGCAGAAACAGCATGAGCGCGGCCCCGACGGTGACCGAGACGAGCGTGGAGTAGGCGATCCCCGTTGCGCCGTAGGCGGGGAAGCCCCACCAGCCGAGCCCGAAGGCCAGATCGCCGAATACGTTGAGCAGGCAGGCCGTGCCGGTTACGTACAGCGGGATGAGCACCATCTTGGCGGAACGGAACACGGCCGCGCCGATGGTGAGGGTGTATTGGCCGGGGATGCCCCAGATCGTCGCCGTCAGGAACATGATCGCCACGGGCATGATGCTCTCGGGCGTCTGGATGAGGCGCAGGAGCGGTTCCCGCCACACCGAGGCCGCCACCGCAATGGCCGATCCGATGGCGATACAGCCGATGGTCACGAGCCCCACATACCTTCTCGCCCGGACGAATTTGCACGCCCCGAGGGACTGGCTGATGGAGGCCACCGCGCCGCTCACGGCTGCCATCGCCAGAGCCATGAACATCATATGGCACTGGGTGATCAGGCCGATGGATGCCTGCACTTCCGAGCCGATGCGCCCGCCCGCCCACACGTCGGTGATGCCGATGACGAATTGACAGAGCAACATGATGCACTGCGGCCAGGTCAGGTGCCAGATGGTGTGGATGCGTTCGGTGTTCAGTTTCATATGGGCATGGGGGTTGGGGGTCTGATGGAAGCATACGCCCCATGCCGTCCGGCACAAGACGATGAGAGAAGGGAGGCTCGCAATCAGGGAAGTGCTTCCATAGGAAGTGAGGAGCCGTTATGCCCTCCATATTCTCAAAAACATCCTCATCCTCCCCTCTGTTTTCGAGCGATGGGGGCGGCGTGGTGTGGGGCCGTGTCGGCTGACGTGTTTTTCCGCAGCGGGGCGGGCCGATCCTCTCGGATACCGGACCTGTTATCCGCTTGTTCGTGAGGTTTCGGGCTGACGTGTCAAAAAACTGTTGAATCGTATGGAACCGTCACGTTCTTTTTCAGGGAGCACGGAGTGGGTTTCTTGAAAAATGCTGGCTGTTTTTCAATAACCGATCCCCCGGGGAGCGAGCCGTCGCCCGGATTTTCACCAGTGCGCTTTTTCGCGGGCCCATGCGAACCTCTTATAAGGGAGAGGGAGGTGCGGGCCGTGCGGACGGCTGGGGAGGGAGGGGAGCCCTTTTCTCAGAGCGTTTTCCCCTCCCTCCCCAGATATCTCTTACTCCTACTCCCCAACCAGCCCGGCGGAAACAAGCGCCTGAAACAGTACGATGCCCGCGGCGGTGGAAAGGTTGATGCTGCGGACTTCGCCTTTGATGGGGATGCGGACATGATGCGGTGAGAGCCCGATCACTTCGGGCGGCAACCCTGAGGTTTCGCGCCCGAAAACGAGGGAATCGTTTTCCGTGAACTCGAAACGGTGCAGGGCGGCGCCCCGCCGGGCGCTGGTGAGGACGAGCCGCCTGCCCGCCCCGGAGTTCCGGATGTAGGCGTCGAGGTCGGGCCATACCGCCATATCCACATGGGGCCAATAGTCGAGGCCCGCCCGTTTGAGGTAACGGTCCTCAAGCTTGAAGCCCAGAGGCTCGATGAGATGCAGCGAAACCTGCATGGCGGCGCACAGTCGGGCCACATTGCCCGTGTTCGGAGGTATTTCCGGCTGGAAGAGAACGACATGCATACAGGTCGGCATCCGTACAATAGGTGAAATGGTTTTTCAATAAAGGTGGACAGAAGAACGCAGGATGCTTATTAGGCTTCAAAGCCCAGTTTGTTGATGGCCTTCTTCACTTCCGCGATGTCGAGGGGCTGGGATTCCTTCCAGGTGGCTTCGCCCTTTTCGAGGTCGACGTTCACATCGGATACGCCGGGAAGCGCTTCCAGAGCCTGGGTTACGGCCTGCTTGCAATGGTTGCAGGACATGCCTTTCACGGTGAGAGTGGGCATAATCGTATCCTTTCTGGGTAAGAAGGTGGATGATGAAGGGGCAGCGGCACCGCCCGCCCTTCATATCATAAGAGCTTAGCCGATATTGGCAAGCAGAGGAGAGGCACATGGATCAGCAGAAAGAAGTTCTTTTCACCGTGGGCGGTATGCACTGCGCCGCCTGCTCATCGCGGCTTGAGCGCGTCCTGAACGGCATGGACGGCGTGCAGTCAGCCACCGTCAGCCTTGCCGCCAACAGCGCCACCGTCGTGCCTGATCCCGCGCTTTCCGAATCAGACACCGAGGCCCTCGTTCATCAGATTGAGGAGCGGGCCGTGGATATGGGCTTCACCGCGACGCCGGTAGCCCCGGAAGCCGATATGGTGGACACGTGGGAAGCGCAGCAGAAGGAAACGGTCGGGCAGCTTGCGACCCTGAAGGCCCGGCTATGGCCCGAATTCGGATTCACCATCCTGCTGCTCCTGGTGTCGATGGGGCACATGTGGGGGCTCCCGCTGCCCGCGATCATCGATCCCATGCATTCGCCCGAGTCGGCCCTCAACCATGCGCTGCTGCAACTTGTGCTGACCTTGCCGGTCCTCTGGTCGGGGCGGCATTTTTATTTGACCGGCCTGCCCAACCTGTGGCGGCTCACCCCGAACATGGACAGCCTTGTGGCGATGGGCACGGGAGCGGCGTTCCTGTACAGCCTGTGGAATACGGTCGAGGTCGCGCTTGGGCATACGGGCAAGGTGATGGACCTGTATTATGAGTCCGCCGCCGTGCTGATTTCGCTGATTTCGCTCGGCAAGTACCTTGAGGCCGTTTCGCGGTTCCGCATGTCCGATGCCATCGGAGCGCTCATGAACCTGACCCCGGAAACCGCCCTGCGCCTGCCCGCTCCCGACAAGGCGGATCAGGCCGAAGAGGTCCCGGTCAAGGTTGTGCGCGTGGGGGACTATCTGCAGGTGAAACCTGGCGGGCGGATCCCTGTTGACGGAGTGGTAACAAACGGCGCGTCCAGCGTGGACGCCTCCATGCTGACCGGCGAGTCCATGCCCGTTCCTGTAGGCGTGGGCAGTTCGGTGGCGGGCGGCACGATGAACACGACCGGTTCTTTTATTATGCGGGCCGAGCGTGTTGGTGCGGATACGGCCTTGTCGCGGATCATCAAGCTGGTGCGCGAAGCGCAGAGCTCCAAGGCGCCCATTGCCCGGCTGGCCGACGACGTGAGCCTCATTTTCGTGCCGACCGTCATGGCGCTGGCGGTCATTGCCGGTGCCGGATGGCTGTACTGGGGGCACGTGCCGGTTTCGGAAGCCTTCCGTATTTTCGTGGCCGTGCTGGTGGTGGCCTGCCCGTGCGCGCTCGGCCTTGCCACGCCCATTTCCATTATGGTGGCCACGGGCCGGGGCGCGCAGATGGGCGTGCTCGTCAAGAACGGTACGGCCCTCGAACTCGCGGGCCGTCTGGATGTGCTCGTGTTCGACAAGACCGGGACGTTGACCGAAGGCAAGCCCCGCCTGCTTGCCGCCGAATCCTTCGATCCGCTGTTCGATGAGGAGCGCATCTTAGGGTACGCCGCCTCGCTTGAGGGCGTGTCCGAGCATCCTCTCGCGCTGGCCGTGACGTCCGCCGCCGAGGAGCGGAATCTCCACCTGTATCCCGTCAGCGACTTTGCCAGCGTTTCCGGCCTCGGCGTATCCGGCAACGTAGATCTGGAAAACGAGTCCATGCCGTTACTGCTCGGTAACAAACGACTGATGGAAGAGCGGCAGGTCTCTTTTGACGCGGTAAAGGATCTGGACGCCCGTTTGGCGGAACTGTCGGATTCCGGCGCGACGCCCCTCTTGCTTGCCGTGAACGGGCGCCTTGTGGGGATGCTTGCGGTAGCGGACACCATCCGTCCGGAAACGGCGGGCGTGGTGAAGGAGCTCCGCCAGCTTGGTTTGCGGGTGATCATGCTCAGCGGCGACAACCGCCGCACGGCTGAGGCCATTGCCAAGAGCGCGGGCATCGATGAGGTGATCGCCGATGTGTTGCCGGACGGTAAGGAAAAGGTGATCAGCGAATTGCAGGCCGCCGGTCTGCGGGTCGGGATGATCGGCGACGGCATCAACGATGCCCCCGCGCTGGCCCGTGCCGATGTCGGCATGGCTATGGGCAACGGCATCGACGTTGCCGTGGAAGCCGGGGACATCGTCCTTCTCGGCAGCGACACCCGTTCGGGCAAGGGCTTGCGCGGCGTGGTGACGGCGCTGGAGCTGAGCCGGGCCGCCTTGCGGAACATCCGGGAGAATCTCGGCTGGGCGTTCGGCTACAACATCCTTTGCCTGCCCATTGCCGCCGGGGTGCTCAAGATTTTCGGAGGCCCCTCGCTTTCGCCCATGATCGCGGGTGCGGCGATGGCCTTCTCGTCCGTTTCCGTAGTGCTCAACGCGCTGCGCTTGCGGCGGTTTGGGAAGTAGGGATGGGATAAGAACCGGGGAGGGGAGGAAGAACCTTTCTAAAGAAAGGCTTCTTCCTCC
>OGXB01000744.1_pt1 | contig 21409 bp, 22 predicted proteins | sample 1576161 | NCBI WGS metagenome assembly OGXB01 (sample SAMEA3541474, study PRJEB24748) | human gut metagenome | biome: human gut; feature: human-associated habitat; material: faeces | place: China | collected 2012
CCGGTCTTTTTTTCCGTTTCATACGTATATTTTTTAAGTTGATAAAATGTTATCGCCACGAAGATAGGGGGCGTTTCATGTAAGACGGATTATCATAATTCATTGTGCGTATTTTTGTGGATGGCGGGTTTGTGCTGTCTATTCTTTTCCACTTCTTCCCAAATGCTGCTGATATAGACTAATATTGAACTGATGGATAATGGTTTAAATACTCCGTTTTTAATATTTCCGATTAGTCTTTTTTCATTGATGTAGCGTGCGAGTGAAGCCTGACATGTATTGATATTTTGTATGTTCGCATCTTCTATGTAGGATTCTATCAACGCTTTGATAAGTTCTCCTTTATGCGAAATTATTCCACGTATCGGTATTCCTTTCTTTCTGCCTCTTGTTTCTTTAACTGATTCTGTAATAGATGATTGCGTTTTGCTAATAGCGTTTTTTTACACTTTTGTCCACAATCTGAAATAATCCTTTTTCTTTGTCCATAATTTCTTTTATTTTGTTAATAATTAAATGTTGTTAATTTGTTGCAAAGGTAGAAAGGAATCTATCGGTAGGCAAGTAAAGATGGAATTAAAGAGAAAATGAACGCTTCTGATTAGATAACTATTTGTTATATAGTATGATATTAATTGAAAAAGTGAGTGTTTCAATAGACGTTCGTTTAATTGAACGCAAAGATAGGGGGTATTTTTAGAACTACAAAATGTTTAATAAAAAAAATGATTTTTCTCTTTTGATTGTTATCCCAATATCTTAAACCACAGGTATTTATGAATTAACAAAAAACAGTTTATTATCTGTCTGATTTTGTTTTCTGTTCTCTTCTGATTTATATACAAAAATCATGTGTTTTTAAACGAACGTCTATTGAAACACTTTTTGTTTTCAATTCCCTCGTTTAAAGGCTATTATAATAAATAACTATTTTCTGCCTCTCCTTCTGTGATAGTGGAGGGTCATTAAATAACATGGATGCACTGAATTTTTCATTAAAATCCGCATTACATAACTTGACCGGGAGGTATGCTTCGCTACTCCGGTGTCCCCAAAGAACATCCTGACGTGAACGACATGACAACATCCGCATCTATCGAATCTTCGATGGAGCGTTCTCAATCCCTCCTGTCTTCTTCCGCTTTGAACTGGTATGCCTTGCGTATCACTTACGGGCGTGAACTGGCCTTGCAGGAGTACCTCAATTCGGAGGGGATAGAGAATTTCATCCCCATGCACTACGAATATACCATTAAAAACGAGCGTCGGGTCCGTAAGCTTGTTCCTGCGGTTCATAATCTGGTTTTTGTCCGTTCCTCGCGCAGTTGTATCAATGCCATCAAAGAAAGCAAGGGCACCACGCTTCCTATCCGTTACATTATGGACCGTGAATACCATCGTCCCATCATCGTTCCTGATTCTCAAATGCGTAATTTCATGGCGGTCTCTTCGAATTATGATGAATCCCTGCTTTATTTCGAACCTTCTGAGTTGAACATCCGCAAGGGTACCCGTGTGCGTATCACCGGAGGGCTTTTCGAGGGGGTGGAGGGCGAGTTTGTCCGTGTCCGCAATGACCGTCGTGTCGTAGTCACCATTGAAGGAGTCATGGCTGTCGCCACCACTTTTGTTCATCCTTCATTGGTCGAACCTGTCATCGAAAAATAACATAAAAAGATATGAACTATTTAGAATCCGAAATCTCCGCCCTTTATGCTTCTGCCCATGAACTTTGCTACTTAGGCATGGACGGTCGGCCGATCTACAGTGATCAATTCACCCGTCTGAATCGTGATGTTTTTTCTCAGGCTAATGCCTTGTACGACAAGCATGGCAATAGTCATGAAGAAGAGGCCCGGTTGTGCCTGTCGCTTCTGATGGGATATAATGCGACTCTCTATAATAACGGTGACAAGGAGGAACGTATTCAGCATATTCTGGATCGTTGCTGGGATGTATTGGAGCATCTGCCTGCTTCTCTGTTGAAAGTCCAACTGTTAGTTTATTGTTACGGAGAGGTTTTTGACGAGGAATTGGCCCAGGAAGCTCAGGCTATCATCGGTACGTGGCAAGACAGGGAGTTGTCGGAAGAGGAGCGTGAGGTGATGGAACGCCTGAAGGATGTGCAAGAGAATCCGTATCCTTGGAGTGAGGTGGAATGATTTCTGTATAGTAATTTAAATAGTAAGTATATTGATGAAAGTATATTGAGTGAAGAGGTTATCTTCTTTAGAAAGAGTGGTGATTTTTATTATCTGGAGGCTAAAGGGGCAATTGCCTTGAATGATATAAAATTGGAGTTTTAGAAAATCAAGTCATTTAGAATAAGAAAAGATAGAGTATATACTCTGTACATGGTATAAAATTACAGTTTGATATAAATAATACATTATATGAGTAAGAAAGAAACACTCAAGCAACAAATTCTCGATTTAACCCGAGAATACTACAAAGAGGTTCACGGGTCCTCCCGCTCTTTCGAACCCGGTAAGAGTTTTGTCAACTACGGCGGCCGTTATTTCGATGACCGCGAACTGGTGAACCTGGTTGACTCGTCCCTTGACTTCTGGCTGACCGCCGGTCCTTGGGCCCGGAAGTTTGAAATCCGTTTTGCCGAATGGCTGGGTGTGAAGTATTGCTCCCTGACCAATTCGGGCTCTTCGGCCAACCTTCTCGCCTTTATGGCCCTGACCTCCCCGCAGTTGGGTGAGCGCAGGATCAGGCGGGGCGATGAAGTGATCACGGTAGCCTGCGGCTTTCCCACAACGGTGACCCCCTGCATCCAGTATGGTGCTATTCCCGTTTTCGTGGATGTGACTGTGCCGGAATATAATATTGACGTGACTCAACTGGAAGCCGCATTATCTCCCAAAACTAAAGCGGTAATGATTGCTCACTCTTTGGGTAACCCGTTTGATTTGCAGGCTGTCAAAGATTTCTGTGATAAACATAACCTCTGGTTGGTAGAGGATAATTGCGATGCCCTTGGCTCTACTTATACAATCGACGGTGTAGAAAAGAAAACAGGTACGATCGGCCATATCGGCACAAGTAGCTTTTATCCTCCACACCACATGACGATGGGAGAGGGCGGTGCTGTCTATACCGATGATCCTCTGCTGCACAAACTGGTGAACTCTTTCCGTGACTGGGGCCGTGACTGCTGGTGCATCGGGGGTGTTGACAACACGTGCAAATACCGTTTCAGCAAACAGTTCGGCGACCTCCCGGTAGGTTACGACCATAAATATGTCTATTCCCATTTCGGGTATAACCTGAAAGTGACCGATATGCAGGCCGCCATCGGCTGTGCCCAGCTTGAGAAGCTGGACTCCATTGTCGAAGCCCGGCGGTCGAACTTCGCCTACCTGAAAGAAGGCCTTGCGGGTACATCTGGCCTTATCCTTCCCGAAGCGCAGAAGAATTCCGACCCGAGCTGGTTCGGCTTCCTTATTTCGGTGAAGGAAGATGCTGGCTTCACCCGTAACGACCTTTCCCAACACCTGGAGAGCAGGAAGATCCAGACACGCAACCTGTTTGCGGGCAACCTTCTGAAGCATCCCGCCTTTGATGAAATGCGTTCCACGGGTGAGGGATACCGCGTAATCGGCAATCTGGAAGGTACTGATTACGTTATGAATCATACCCTCTGGATCGGTGTCTATCCGGGCATGACCCGTGCCATGCTCGACCACATGATCGGTACGATCCGTGACTTTGTCTCTTCCCGTAAGTAATTTCCGGTTATTAACCTTCAATAATCTGTCAAGCATAATGAAAGCCGTCATTTTAGCCGGTGGCTTCGGCACCCGCCTGAGCGAAGCCACTAACCTGATCCCCAAACCTATGGTGGAGATCGGTGGTAAACCCATCCTCTGGCATATCATGAAAACCTACAGCCATTACGGCATCAACGATTTCGTGATCTGCTGCGGTTATAAACAATATATCATCAAGGAGTATTTCGCCAATTATTTCCGTCATAACAGCGATATGACCGTGGACCTTTCCAACAATACGACCACCATTCTGGACAACCATTCCGAGAACTGGAAAGTCACGATGGTTGATACCGGGCTGAATACCCAAACGGGCGGGCGTATCCGGCGTGTACAGAAATATCTCGGGAACGAACGTTTCCTGCTGACCTATGGTGACGGTGTCACCGACCTGAACATCGGTGATACCCTGAAGGCTCACGAGTCTTCGGGCTGCCTCCTTTCCCTTACGGCCTACAAACCCGGTGGTAAGTTCGGCGCCCTGCAGCTTGATCTCGATACGGACAAGGTCCTCTCTTTCCAGGAGAAGCCCGACGGGGACCGTAACTGGATTAATGCGGGCTATTTTGTGTGTGAACCCGAAGTGTTCGATTATATCCCTGAGGGTGACTCCACCATCTTTGAGCGGCAGCCCCTCGAGTCTATAGCCAAGGCGGGCCGGATGCACGCTTTCCGCCATACGGGTTTCTGGAAACCGATGGATACTCTGAGAGACAATACAGAATTGAATGAAATGTGGGATCAGGGAGTCGCTCCCTGGAAAGTGTGGTAAGCCGTATGGGAATTGATATATTTGATAATTTTTATCGGGGCAAACGCGTCCTTGTCACTGGTCATACGGGTTTTAAAGGTAGCTGGCTCTCCATCTGGTTGCATGAATTGGGGGCCGAGGTGATTGGTGTGGCTCAAGACCCTTTTACGGCTCGAGACAATTTCGTACTTTCCGGTATCGGCGAGAAAATTAAGGCCGACCTTCGTGCCGATATCCGCAATGGTGAGCGTATAAAGGCTATCTTTCAGGAATATCAACCTGAGATTGTTTTTCATCTTGCTGCCCAACCTCTGGTTCGCTTGAGTTATGACATCCCTGTTGAAACCTACGAAACCAATGTAATGGGAACAATCCATGTTCTTGAGGCAGTCCGTTCTACGGATAGCGTGAAGGTAGGTGTGATGATTACCACAGATAAATGTTACGAGAATAAAGAGCAAATCTGGGGCTATCGTGAAAACGAGCCTATGGGCGGTTATGACCCTTATTCCAGTAGCAAGGGAGCCGCTGAGATTGCTATTGCTTCATGGCGTCGCTCTTTCTTTCACCCCGAGCAATACGATAAACACGGAAAATCCATCGCCAGTGTAAGAGCTGGTAACGTTATCGGTGGTGGAGACTGGGCTTTAGACCGTATCATTCCGGACTGCATCAAGGCTTTGGAATCTGGAGCGGCTATCAATATCCGAAGTCCGAAAGCTATCCGTCCCTGGCAGCATGTACTTGAACCGCTGAGTGGCTATATGCTGCTTGCGCAGAAGATGTGGAGTGATCCTACGAGATATTGTGAAGGCTGGAACTTCGGTCCGAGAGCCGAGTCAATCTCTACTGTATGGGATGTGGCAACGGAAGTAGTGAATAATTACGGTTCCGGTGAACTTCGTGACCTTTCTGATCTGCATGCGTTGCATGAAGCGAAGTTGTTAATGCTGGATATTTCGAAGGCAAAATTCCGTTTAGGTTGGGAACCGAAGATGAATATTGAGCAGACGGTTGAGTTGACGGTGGACTGGTATAAAAGATACCGGGAAGAAGAGGTATATGATGTTTGTGTTGACCAGATAGTTAATTTTATACAGAAATAAGATGGAAACAGTATTCCTGATTGGAGGGAGCGGCTTTATCGGCAAGAACCTGGCACAATACCTGTCTCAAAAATATCATGTGCATGTATTTGATAAGTATATTGATCAGCCCTTCTTTACATCTTGTCCCTCCATTGAAACAACGGAACTGGATTTGGTAAGTCAACGTATCCCACAGGATGTACCATCACCTGATTATATCATAAATCTTGCTTCGATAGTGACGGCGGAGCGGAATATGTCCTTGTTTGATGAACTAATTTCGTCCAACTTAAAGATCCTTCTCAATCTGTATGAACGTTTCAAAGAAGAATCCTCGTTGAAACTTTTTATTCAGTTCGGCAGTTCTGAAGAGTATGGTTCTGAACAATCTCCCTTTCGGGAGGAAGACCGTGAGTGTCCTAACTCTCCGTATGCCTTGGTCAAGCAATTGACAACCAATACATCCATGATGTTGTATCGGAATTATGGCTTTCCGATAATGGTTGTCCGACCCGGTAACTTGTTTGGTCCGCTTCAGAATAAGGATAAATTCATCCCCTATGTTGTCGGGCAACTGAGATCCGGGCTTCCTTTGAATGTTTCCCCCTGTGAACAGAAAAGAGATTTTATTTATGTGGATGACTTCTCTTGTGCAATAGAATCCCTTTTACAGAACCATTTCAAATGTCTTGGGGAGATTGTGAACGTGAGTAGCGGAGAAAGTATTTCTTTGAAACAGATTATCGAGCATTGTAAAGCATATCTTCACTCGTCATCGGATGTGAATTACGGTGCTTTACCCTATCGGGAGAATGAAGCTATGGATCTTAAATGCTCCATAGCTAAACTATCATCAATAACGGGATGCAATATCCATTTTGATAACGAAAAAAGACTAACTGATTATTTAAAACAATAACTATGAAGTATTTGATAACCGGCGGATGCGGTTTTATAGGGAGCAATCTTGCAGCGGAGGTGCTGAAGAGAGGTGAAGAACTCTTTGTCTTGGACAATTTATTTCGTTATGGGAGTGGTTCCAATCTTGAGTGGTTACGTACGAAAGGTGACTTTACATATTATCCTTATGATACCCGCAATACCAACGATGTCGAAACGGTAATAAAGGAGGTGCAGCCGGATTATATTTTTCATTTGGCGGGCCAGGTTGCGATGACCACCTCCATCTCCAATCCTCGGTTGGACTACGAAACAAATGCTTTGGGGACATTCAATTTACTGGATGCTGTCCGTAAGTATTCTCCGGATTCTGTAATCCTGTATTCTTCGACGAATAAGGTTTACGGTGATTTTGAGTATTTGCATTTCAGGGAAGAGTCTACCCGTTATGTTTGCGAAGAATACCCTAATGGCTTTCCTGAATCGATTTCTTTGGATTTTCACTCTCCTTACGGTTGTTCGAAGGGTTGTGCCGATCAATACCTGCTGGATTTCCATCGTATCTATGGTTTAAAGACGATTGTTTTCCGCCATTCTTCCATGTACGGCAGTAATCAGCACGCTACCTACGATCAGGGGTGGATTGGCTGGTTCTGTCAGAAAGCTCTGGAGATCAAGAACCATACTTTGCAAGAACCTTTTACAATCTCGGGTACCGGTAAACAGGTCCGTGATGTTCTTCATGGTGAGGATGTTGTGAATTTGTATTTTACAGCAAAGGACATTGACAAAGCCTATGGCGAGGTGTTTAATATTGGAGGTGGTATAGAAAACAGTCTTTCTTTGTTGGAACTGTTTGATTTGCTTGAGAATAAACTTGATATTGAGATGACCTATACTCAATTACCTTGGCGAGAGAGTGATCAGAAGGTTTTCGTGGCGGATGTTGAAAAAGCTACAAGGGTTTTGGGATGGGAACCGAAGATTTCAAAAAAAAGTGGGATTGATAGAATGCTTATTTGGTTAATGAAGTAATGAAGTTCTTTAAGAATGTAGATTCTTTGACCAAATTGACTGGCAAGAATATTGTTTATACTTTCGTGTTAAAAGGGCTGTCATTTATTATATCTTTATTGTATGTACCAATTCTATTGAGTTGCCTTGATGAAAAGATATATGGTGTTTGGCTAGCTTTGACATCAGTAGTTTCGTGGTTAAGTTTGTTTGATATTGGAATCGGAAATGGATTAAAAAATAAATTGACAGAATCTTTAGCTGTAAACAATATTGAGTATTCAAAAAAATTGGTTAGTACATCATATGTATATTCTGCGCTAATCTTTTCTGTTATATTAGTGATATCTTTGATTATCAATTGTTTTATTAAATGGAATCTTCTTTTGAATGTTGAACAAATATTTAATAATGATCTAACTATAACAGCTTTTCTGGTGATTATAGCATTCTGTATGAGGTTTATACTTCAAATAATAACTCCAGTATTGGCTGCCACGCAAAATATAAGATTTAATTCATTAATAGAATTTATTGGGCAAATTGGGGCTTTTATTGGGGTTATACTTCTTAATTATTTAGGAGTAAAATCTATTATTATTTTTACAATAGTAGTATTATATGTTCCATTAATAATTTTGTTTGTTTTTTCTATTTATTTATATTCTAATAAATTGAGGGAATTAAGGCCTTGTATTAGATATTCTGATAAACAACATTTCTCTGAAATTTTTTCTCTTGGTATTAATTTTTTTATTATACAGATATCTGCTATTATAATATTTCAGACTAACAGTTTTCTTATAGCTAATAGTTTTGGTCCTGCTGATGTTACTAAATACAATATTGTTTTTAAATATTATAATATTCTAATCCTTTTGTGGGGTATTCTTATGACACCTTTATGGCCATCTTATACAAATGCATATATACTAGGAAACTATAAATGGATTAAGAAATCTGTAAAATACTGTTTGTTTATGTTTTTATTAACAATAATAGTGGCTGTTATTATGGCTTTTGTAGGTCCAGCAGTCATTGAATATTGGCTAGGGCAGGACTTGAATATAAGCAGGTCTTTATTATTGGCAATGCTCCTATTTGCATTGGTAAGCATCTGGAATAGTATTTTTGGATGTATTGTTGGGGCCATTGGAAAGGTTAGATTAGGTGTTTATTCAACTAGTTTATCTGCTTTGATATTTTTTCCATTATTTTATCTTCTCAAATCTTTAGGATTAGCTATTGAAGGAGCTATTTGGAGTATGATAATTTGTATCTCATTAAGTGCTTTTCTATCCCCTATTCAAATATATTATTTTATTTATATGAAGAAAAAGTCTTCCTTCTTAACAAAATTATTGAGCTAATGAATAATTTGTTGTCCATTTTTATACCTACTTATAATAGGTGTGATGTTTTAGATACTGTTTTAGATCGTGTTATTAGTGCTGTAAACGAATATGATGTTTGTATACAAGTGTATGATAATTGTTCTCTTGATAAAACAGAAAATATTGTATGTGCAAAGCAAAAGTTGTATCCTTATATATTCTATTGTAAAAATGAAACTAATATAGGGATAGATCGAAATATGCTTAATGTCCTTAATAAACAAGTATCTAAATATACATTAATGTTGGGAGATGATGATTTTTTGGTGGACGATTTTTATAAGAAAATAGAATCCTACTTAAAACAATGTTTTGATTTTATTGTCCTTTCTGTTGATTCGACATTTAAAACAACTGTTTATGTAGAGAAATTGAGTGCTTTCTCTTTTTTATGGGATAAAATGCCATATGGCACTGTAATAATTAGAAATGGATTAATAAATCGTTGTGATGTTGAGAAATATATTGGTACTAGTCATGCATATTCTGCTATTCCTTGGGAGTCAATGTTGAGTGGTAATGCAGTTGGAAAATGTTTGTTTTATTCAGATTATGTATTAGTAGAACTGGGAGAAATTGAGAAAACTTGGAAATCTAATGCTATAGATATTTTTATGTATCAAATACCTTTGTGGTTTTCAATATTACCTGAACAATATATCATGAAAAATAAGATATATAGGGGCTATATGAGAAACCTTTTTTCTTTAAGAAATATTTGGTCTTTATATAGACGATATAATTTTAAGAGTTTAAGTAGTATGCGTTTCTTATCAACTGTCGATAAATTTAAGTTTGTGTTAATTAGCAGATTGCAATAATATATGAATGCACTTGTTACTAATCCTTTGGTATCTATAGTAATTCCGGTATATAACAGAGAACTATACATAGAAGATGCTATAAGATCTGCTATTAGTCAAACCTATCAAAATATTGAGATTATTATAGTTGATAACTGTAGTACAGATTCAACTTGGAATATTTTGAATACATGGGCAAGAAAAGATGATCGAATTAAAGTATTTCAAAATAAAGAAAATTTAGGCCCTGTTCTTAATTGGAATGAATGTTTCAAACGTGCTTCAGGTGAGTATCTAAAAATATTATGGTCGGATGATTGGATTTCACCTACTTTTGTTGAGAAATGTTTGTCTTTTTTTAAAAGGGATACCGCATTTGTATTATCAGGTTATCAAATAACTACTGGTGATGATACTTTGTTGGAAGTTAGTTATGAGAAACGAGATTATACAGTTATTGAATATTTGAATAATATCTTATTATATAATAAAGAAGCTTTTCCTTTATCACCTGGTTGTGCCATGTTTAGAACAGAAGACATTTTATCAAGTTTTATTGTGGATATTCCTAATAGTGATAGTTTGGATTCGAAACAAAATGGTGCCGGTAATGATTTGTTGCTATTTTTAAATACAGCGGTTAATTATACGTATATATCAACTGTGCCTGGCGTAGATAGTTATTTTAGAGCTCATGGAGGATCGTTTAGCATTGCTGGTAAATTGGATTTATACTATGAATGGTCGAAAGTTTTTTTTATAAAGAAACATCTTCATAAAACTCTTTATGAAGACATAAGGAAGATGTATTATCTTAAAAAAAGTATTACCCAAAAAAAATATTTTAAACTAGCATGTTCCCTGAATTTTAGTAGTTCTTTTTTTGAAGCTCTTCTATTTATTATAAAGTGTAACCTACAATATAATAAATAGGTATCTATTAATATTGTAATATATAAAGGCTGGTAAGCGTCCAAAAATGACGTCTTGCCCTGTTTCGATTCGTTCTTTACCTTTGCTGCACACTTAAACAATAATTTTATGTACAGCAGCAGTGATTTTGAAAAGTTATGGTTCCTCTACAAGACTGAGGGTGAACCTAAAGGAATTTCGATCAATTCGTTTTGCCTGATTCAAGGTGTTCCTTATCGTGATTTTAATACTTGGTTTGTGAAGACTCGTAAGAAAATCGTTCCCATTCAGATTGAAGGTGCTCCTTCTTCTGATTCTTGTGTAGAAGAATCTTCCTCTCCAGTTTCTGGTGAGCCGGTTCTGGCGCAAGCTCATCCCCGGCTGACCTCAGGTAATATCGTGGTCACGATTCAGACTCGTAATGGTCTTACTATCCGTAAAAATAATTTGGGCTACCGTGGCTTAAAAGATCCGGTAGAAAAATCGGAGGGTTTATGTTGACTATTTCTGGTTTGAAGAAAATCTTCTCCAGCCACTACTGCTTACGGTGCAAAGACTAAGAATGAATCACATGGAGAAAATATAAACAAGACATAGATAATGCTATTCAATTCAATAAACTTTATCATCTTTTTTGTGGCAGTAGTTATTATCTACTATCTGCTGCCAAAGAATAGCTTCCGTAAAGTATTCCTGTTAGGATCGTCATACTATTTCTATGCATGCTTTGACTTGACAATGCTTTCGATATTGTTGTTCGAGACCATTGTTGCGTATACTTATGGCAAATCATTTATAAAAAGCAAAAATAAGATTGTATTGATATCTGTAATTATTCTAATGTTTTTACCTCTGATTTGCTTTAAGTACTTGAATTTTATGATGGAATCTGTAGACGATGCACTTTCGTTGACTAATCTAACAGTATCAATGCCATCTTTTGAACTTATGTTACCAATAGGTATCTCTTTCTATACATTTATGGCTGTTGGCTATGTGATAGATGTTTATAAAGATAAGGTGCTTCCGGAAAATAAGATACTTGACTTCGCCTTATTTGTAGGCTTCTTCCCTCAGATAGCAAGTGGTCCTATTGGAAGAGCTGGACAGCTTATGCCTCAGTTAAAAGAGAAAAAGCTATTGCTATACGATAACATAACCGCAGGTGTAAAGATGATGCTGTGGGGGTTCTTTATGAAACTGGTTGTTGGAGATAGAGCTGGTATCTATGTTGATACGGTCTTCGGAAGTTATACACATCACAATGGTACATCGTTGCTACTGGCAACATTTATGTATACCATCCAAATTTATTGCGATTTTGCTGGTTATTCGCTTATTGCAATTGGTGCGGCAAAAACTATGGGATATGATTTGATGGAGAATTTCCATCGACCATATTTTGCAACATCGGTGGCTGATTTTTGGAGGAGGTGGCATATTTCTTTATCAACATGGTTTCGTGATTATGTATATTTTCCTTGTGGCGGAAGTCGTTGTAGTACGTTATATACTTACCGCAACCTTATGATTACCTTCTTGGTAAGTGGTCTTTGGCATGGAGCTGCATACAATTTTATTTTATGGGGGGGCTATCACGGCATCAATCAGGTGATAGGAAAACTGTTAGTGCCTTTTAAAGGCAATTGTCGCAAATTGTTGCATATAGGTGATACAAGCCTTATTCGTAAGTCATGGAATATCGCTTTTACATTCTGCTTAATAGCTTACGGTTGGATGCTGTTTTATGCTCCAAATATGAAATTCATTGTGAATGTAACTAAAGGTTATTTTCATCTTGGAACTCCTTATATTCATCAGACTACAATTTTCTTCTTTACAATAGGTTTTGTATTGCTTCTCATAAAGGATTTCAAGGATGAGTTCTTTGCCGATAGAGTCATTAGATTCGAAGGCCGATTCCCAAGATTAGCTATTGTATGGCATTACTTGAAATTTGTCATCATTGCTATATTAATTGTATGGATTGGTATCCTTGGTGGTGGTCAGTTTATTTACTTTAGGTTCTGAGGAGGATAACAATATGAAGCATACATATAAGATACTCATTGGTATTGTTACAACATGCGTGTTGCTTTTTGCTATAGACTGGGTTGTAGGCACCTGGAGTGAAATGATGTATTACAAGTCAAAGTATGGTATATTCCATAGACAAATATATTGTTTACAAGAATCAAAGGACGATATTATGATTCTTGGAAGTTCTCGTGCCGCGCATCATTACGTTCCTAAGATTTTTGAAGATTCGCTTCGAATGAGTTGTTATAATGCAGGCAGTGACGGAATGTGCATTTACTACCATTATGCAATACTTGCATCGCGTATTCATAGAAGAGTTCCGCCTAAGATGGTTATTCTTGAGGTTATGGGCACAGATGCAGAAGTTTCTAAAGGAGCAACGTTTTCATTAGATGCAGCACTTGACCGCCTTGCTCCTCATTATGGTGAAGTGCCAGAGATTGATTCTCTCTTTGCGTTGAACGGGTGGACGGAAAGTTTGAAACTGTTGTTTAAAACATACCGATACAATTCTAAATTTGTTCAAATCATCAAGTGTAATTATGTCCCATGGCCTGAAAATAAAGGTTATGAAGCTTTAACAGGAACAATGGAGGTTGTTGACGGAAATGTAGCAGATGTGCTTGATGTTTCTGGCAATGCCAAGATAGAGTATAGAAAAGTAAAATATGTCCGGAAACTAATTGACCTCTGCAAAAATAATAAGATTAAATTGGTTATGTGTTTTTCTCCATATTATAATACGCCAGAATCTGATGGTGTACTGGTGATTAAAAAGTTGGCTGAAAATAATAGTGTACCATTCTTAGATTATGGAGAGAACCATCTTTTCCAAAAAACTGATTATTTTAGAGATGAAAGTCATCTTAATGATAATGGAGCCACTGCTTATACAAAAGAAATTGTTAAACAAATTCGTAAGAAATGTTACTATGCATTGGATGAAATCTTGGGATCAGCTTTTTGCTTATCGCAAAGACGGTGAATATACGATCGATAATCTTGCTGCCGAACGTGCGATACGTCCCTTGACCGTTCAGAGAAAAAATAGCCTATTTTTCTGTAGTACGAAAGGTGCTTTACGATCGGCCGTTTATAATACCTTTATTGAAACCTGCAAGCAGGCAGGAATCAGTTTCCGATCTTTCTTCTGCAAGTACATGACGGAGATACGGAAGGGGCGAACGGATTATGAGAATCTGCTACCGATGACGATCAGTCTAACAAATTAGTGAAAACAAATTAAAACTTAATATCCAAGACAAGTGACGAGTGCCAGCAGGCACTCGCCTAGGAGGTGTATACTATGTTTTGGACACTTACCCTTCGTTATGAATCCAACAGCTATGTCCTTTACTGGAAGAAACTTGATCGTGAACGTTTTCTTCTTCCTGTTTTCAATCCTGAAAATGATCGTTATGAAATTAGTTGGGACAAGCTGGTTCTCTTGCTTGAAGGTACTGTTCGTAAGGAACTTCTTGTGGGGTAGTACAGGGTTACAGGAAATTGGAATATGTGGGTGTAACTATTTGTTTGTCAGTTGATCAAAGTGTTATACTATTTGTGTGTTTCAATTCTATTTAGTATCTTTTCATCAAAGTGGTTCGTTATGCAGTGAACGAATGGGAAGCGATATGCCGTTATGTGAATAATGCTCAGGCTGAGATTGATAATAACGCTGCTGAACGCCTGATGAAGTCGATTTGCTTAGGTCGGAAGAATTATTTGTTGTGTGGTTCGGAACAAGCAGCTAAAAACAGGTCTTTGATTTATTCGATTATAGAAAGTTGTAAGATGAACGAGCTGCGTCCTGTTAAATATATTGCGAATGTTTTACGAATATTAATATTCGGTGAAACCGATTATGTGGCACTTCTGCCAATGAATATTGCAAAATAACTTAGTTATTAATCAAAAATATGACTCAATGTGGGCTATAATACCTTTGGCAGTAGTATAGCCATACAGTGAGTGCTTACTATTATTATGGATGATAAGCCTTTGATTACGGTAATAACAGTTTGTTATAACGCTATATCTGATATTGAAAAAACGATTCTAAGCGTTATTCATCAACTTTATTCTAATATAGAGTACGTAATAATTGATGGTGGAAGTGTCGATGGCACAGTTGAAATTATAAAGAAATACCAGGATAAAATTTCATACTGGATAAGTGAAGCGGATAAAGGAATATACGATGCAATGAATAAAGGTATTGATAAAGCTGCTGGTGGGTGGGTTTGTTTTATGAATGCAGGGGACACATTTTATTCGCCAGATACTATTCTTTCAGTTAGTGATTGTTTTTGTCATCAATATGATATTGTTTATGGGAAAGTAAACATGGTAGATAAGAGTTATTCAAAGTTGGTAACTCCGGCAACTGTTCCTGATAAAAATAATCCAATGCCATTTAATCATCAAGCTGTTTTTACAAAGACAGATCTGTTGAAGAGAATGCCTTTTAATTTGTCATATCGTTATGCTGCCGATTATGATTTTTATAATAAGATATTACCTTCTGCTAGATATTGCTTTTGTGATGAGATTATTGCTTCTTATATGATTGATGGAATCTCTTCTTGTAATGGTTTAAGCGTAAGTTTAGAAAAGATCAAAATAAACCCATGTTTTTATAATTATTATTATCACTTATTGTATATGAGAAATTTTTTGATAAAGAGGATATTGACATTGTTAGGATTGAGTAAAGCAATTCAAATATTGAGGCAGTATTATTTATAAATAAGATTTTTAAATAGAAAATATGTGTAAAAAAAAGAAGGTGTTGGCTGTTTTTGGGACTCGTCCTGAGGCTATTAAAATGATCCCTTTAGTAATTGAATTGAATAAAAGGGACGGATTTCAATTAGTGATATGTGTAACAGGACAGCATCGTGAAATGTTGGATCAAGTACTTAAAATTTTTCATATAACTCCTGATTATGATTTGAATATAATGAAGCAAGGGCAGGATTTGTATGATGTTACAGCGAGGGTTTTAATGGGAATGCGTGGTATACTTAAGAAGGAATTACCTGATGTGGTATTAGTGCATGGAGATACTACAACTTCTGTAGCTGCTGCTCTTGCTGCATTTTATCAACAAATTCCTGTAGGGCATGTGGAGGCAGGGTTGCGTACTTATAATATTTATAGTCCTTGGCCTGAAGAAATGAATAGGCAAATTACCGGACGAATTGCGACATTCCATTTTGCTCCGACAACTTTAAGTAGATGTAATTTACTAAAAGAAGGAGTTGGTGATGAAATGATCATAGTTACAGGTAATACTGTGATAGACGCACTTCATATGGTGGTTGACAAGATTAAGACGGATAAGAAACTAGATAATGAATTAAATCGTTCTTTATTGCTTTCTGGATATGATGTTACGCGATTGAATAAAAAAAAGCGATTAGTGTTAATAACAGGGCATAGACGTGAAAATTTTGGTGATGGATTTCTGTCTGTCTGTAAATCAATTAAAACGTTAGCTCAAGTATATCCAGATGTAGATTTTGTTTATCCAATGCATTTGAATCCTAATGTGCGTAATCCTATTCATAATGTTTTTGGAAGTGAACAATTAGATAATTTATTTCTTATAGAACCATTAGAGTATTTTCCATTTATTTATTTAATGGAAAAATCGACAATTGTTGTAACAGATAGTGGGGGTATTCAAGAGGAGGCACCAAGTTTAGGAAAGCCTGTTTTAGTAATGAGGGAAACAACAGAACGCCCTGAAGCGTTAGAGTCTGGAACAGTGAAATTGGTTGGGACTAATTATGACAAGATTGTGAAGGGAGTTTCAATCTTATTAGATGATCCATCCGAATATGCACAAATGAGTAATGCGATAAATCCGTATGGTGATGGGAAGGCTTGTAGCCGTATCCTTGATTTCCTATTAAAGAATATATAATCTATTTAGATTTTTATTACGCGTTTTTGGAGTAAAAAAACTGTTATATAGCTACTTTTATAATAATGATTGCTGTTTATTACTTGTTAGGTCTATTTTTGTATTTGTTTGGAATACTTGAGATATATTTGACGAAAAGTGCCGATCGTAAAATATTATATTTAATAGCATTACTTGTTTTTATTGGATTTGTAGGTTTAAAAATAAAGGGAGGGACTGATTTTGAATCATATGAATATATTTTTTACTCTATTGATGCTGGAACTGAGTTGTCTAGTGGATTATTAGAACCTATTTGGGTTCTTTTGATATTCTTAGTTAGAGTTGTTGGAGGAGTTTTTTTTATATTTCATTTTATTGTTGCGTTTATTAATTTATCTATAAAGATAACTCTTTTCAGGAAATTGACTCCTTATTTGTTTCCTGCTTTATTGATTTATTTAGTTGGTTTATTCTTTGAAAGAGATAATGACGGTATTAGACAGGGGTTGTCAATTGCTTTTTGTTTTTTATCCATACCATATGTTTTAACAAAAAATAAGCTCCCTTTTTTTATATGTAACATAATAGCTATTTTTATTCATTATTCTTCTGCTGTTTTTTTATTATGTTACTTTTTTCCAAAAATTCGTTGGAGTGATAGGACTGTTTTTATTATTGTTTGTTTGTCGTTTATTTTTCCCTTTACAGGTATTTCTGTATCAGATCTATTGATGTCTCTACTGTTTGTTCCAGCTGTAATTACTAAATTAGATGCATATTCTGAAAGTTCACTTTATTCGATAAATATGGGAATTAATATTGGTATTGTTTTCCGATTTATAATATTAGTGCTGTTTATTTATTATCATCGTTCTTTGTCAATAAAGGCTGATCTTTATTATTTGCTCCGCAATGGATTTGCATTGGCTATAGTATTGTCATTAGTCTTTAATAATTTTGCCATTTTAGCCCATCGTTTACCATATGCATTTAGAGAATTTCAAATTTTTATAGTGCCATATTTTTTAACGGTGGCGGTTGGTAAGGGAAATAGAATTATCATCTTGACCTTCACTTTTATATATACTCTTCTTCTTCTATATAGGGCTTTAATTGGTGAAAATGCGAGCTATTATATATATGATAACTTATTGTTCCATCTATTTGATAAATAGCAGTAACTCTTTTAAATTTTTTTATATGATTTGTTTTGTAAGATGTTCTAATATAAGAGAGGATATTAGACTGAATAAATATGTTCAGGCATGTAAGGATAGGAAACTTGATGTTTTTGCAGTAACATGGGATAGATTGAAAGTTGGGGGATATGAGGAGTTTGAGATTCCTTTTAAGATGTATACTCCTTATGGAAGGCGATGGAAAAATTTGTTCAATAAAATGTTATGGCAGTTTTTTATTTGTTATCACTTATTTTGGAGGAGGAAAAGGTATAATGTGATTCATGCATGTGATTTTGATACTATGTTACCTGCACTTTTAGTGAAGATTCTATTCAAAAAGAAAGTTGTTTATGATATTTATGATGCTATATCAATAAAGGATCCGAAAACTCCTTTAGAGAGAGTAATCCGCTTTTTTGATACTCTTTTTATCCGATATTGTGATAAGCTAATCTTAGCGGATCAAGGAAGGACATTACAGATAGGGCTTGAAAGGTGTTTTTTTGAGAAATTGTTTGTTGTTGAGAATGTTCCTATATGTACTAATGATATTATAAATCAAGTCAATGGGCATCAACCTGATATGGTATATCTGAGTTATGTTGGGGTTTTAGATCGCTTTAGAGGATTAGAAGATTTGTTGGAGGTAGTTTCTACAAGAGAGAATTTACTACTCTATATTGCTGGGGTAGGAACATTGCAACCATTGGTTGAAAAATATTCATCTCAATGTGACAGAATTGTGTATTATGGGATATTACCTTATCAGGATGGACTTAAAGTAATGGCTAAGAGTGATATTATCATAGGCATGTATTACAAAAATATTGAAAATCATCGATATGCAGCTCCTAATAAATTTTATGAATCACTTTTTGAGGCAAAACCTTTGTTGACAACAGAGGGTACGTTAGTTGGTCATAAAGTGCAAGACAATGATTGTGGTTATGTACTTCGTGAAGGTAAAGAATATTTGCGAGACTTTTTTAGCAAAGTATCTTGGGAGAAGGATTCTGTTTTCTATAAAAGTTATATTCAAAAATGTGATAATGCGAAAATGTTATGGGTTAGTAAATATTCAAGTTATTACAATATACATTTGAAAGGAGATTATGTAGATATGTTGTTGGAAATAGCTCGGTCTTAATTTGAATTTCCAAAAAATGATCTTGCTGAGATTGTTTGTCTGGATGATTAGGTGAAAATTTTCTTATATTTATGATTAAATTATTTCGTATTACAACGGTTTCTCTTAGTCTTAATACTTTATTAAAGGGGCAGCTCTCTTTTTTTAATCATTATTTTGATGTAACTGGGATTGCTTCCGGAGAGAAAGATGAATTGAAAGAAGTGTCTCAAAGAGAAGGTGTGAGAACAATTAACATCCCTATGTGCCGTCAAATTGATATGTTAACTGATTTGCAGGCATTAGTCGTTTTTATTTTCCTATTCATCAGAGAAAAACCGCATATTGTTCATACCAATACTCCCAAAGCCAGTTTGTTGTCTATGATTGCTGCATGGATAACGAGGGTACCTCATCGAGTTTACACTGTTACCGGCCTACGTTTTGAAACGGCAACAGGAAATTTACGTCGTTTATTAGTTATTATGGAAAAAATAACCTGCTGGTGTGCAACTAAAGTGATTCCGGAAGGTGAAGGGGTGAAAAGGACATTGATTCGGGAAAAAATAACAAATAAACCATTGAAGGTTATATTGCATGGAAATATTAATGGCATAGATGTTCAGCACTTTAACCGAACTCAACATGTAGAATTACTTGCCTCCGAAATAAGGGAAGAAGGCAAGTTTACGTTCTGTTTTGTGGGACGTATTGTTAAGGATAAGGGAATTAATGAGCTTGTCTTAGCCTTTGTCCGATTGACAAAAGTATATCCTGAAATCCGATTGTTGTTGGTTGGGCCTTTTGAAAGGGACTTGGATCCGGTCTCTTCTGAAATAGAACATACTATTTTGAATTACTCTTCAATTTCTTTTGTTGGTTTTCAGCAAGATATACGTCCTTATTTAGCGGCTTCCGATGCATTGGCTTTTCCTAGTTATCGCGAGGGTTTTCCAAATGTTGTTTTACAAGCCGGGGCCATGGGACTTCCTTCTATCGTTACGGATATTAACGGGTGTAACGAAATAATAGAAGACGGTGTTAATGGAGTTATTGTCCCTCCGCGAGATGAAGAAGTGCTTTATAACGCTATGAAGTTTTTTGTGGAATATCGTGATACAGATGTACGAGCTATGGCAGAGAGAGCACGTCCAATAATTGTAGACCGTTTTGAACAACACAAAGTTTGGGAAGCCTTGTTGGCGGAATATCAATCACTTGAAAAATGAACTGCATATATTGTTTGCTTCTGAAAAGATTTTTTGATTTATCAATATCGTTGGTTATCATACTTTTTATTTGGCCTATTTTAATTTTTATCTCTCTCTGGCTTCATTTTGCCAATAAAGGTGCCGGTGCTTTTTTTCTTCAGGAAAGACCCGGTAGACATGGTAAAATTTTTAAGGTCATCAAATTTAAAACCATGACAGATGCACGTGATGTAGAAGGGAACTTACTTCCGGATGATAAACGATTAACGAAGGTTGGTAAATTTGTTCGTTCTACTTCGATTGACGAGCTTCCACAGTTGATTAATGTTTTGAAGGGTGATATGTCCTTTATTGGTCCCCGTCCGTTGTTACCTCAATATCTTCTTTTATACAATAAAGAACAGGCTCGTCGGCATGAAGTCCGTCCCGGGATAACCGGTTGGGCTCAGGTGAATGGACGAAATGCCATTTCGTGGGTAAGGAAGTTTGAGTTGGATGTCTGGTATGTAGATCATTGTTCTTTTTTTCTGGATTTGAGGATCTTTTTTTTGACTATAAAAAAAGTTTTTGTGCGAGAGGGTATCAGTTCTGATACTTCAGTAACAATGGAACCTTTTACAGGGAATAATTAATCAGTAACAATCATGTTTTTATATGGTGCCAGTGGTCATGCCAAAGTGATCATTGATATTTTACGAGCCGGTCATGAATCGATTGAAGCGTTGTTTGATGATAATGTGGAGGTTACTTCTCTTCTTGGTCATCCCGTATTACGTCCGTCGGAAGTGCGGGGACCACTGATCGTCAGTATTGGAAATAATCGGATACGGAAGAGGATTGTGGATACTTTGTCTGTAGAGTTTGGATGTGCGGTTCATCCTTTATCTATTGTATCTGAACTTGCAAACGTCGGAGAGGGGAGTGTCGTGATGCAAGGGAGCATTATACAGGTGTGTGCCCAAGTAGGCAGGCATTGTATTATTAATACGGGTGCCTCTGTGGATCATGAATGTGTCATTGAGGATTATGTGCATATTTCTCCGCATTCTACTCTTTGCGGAAATGTATCGGTCGGAGAGGGAACTTGGATTGGTGCCGGTACTACCGTTATTCCCGGTGTGAAGATAGGAAAGTGGAGTGTGATCGGTGCCGGTTCCGTGGTGACTAAGGATATTCCCGATCATGTTTTGGCGGTGGGAAACAGATGTAAAATTATTAAGAGTATATAAAATTATATTATTGATGAACAAACGAATCTGGCTTTCGCTTGCTCACATGGGTGGCCGTGAGCAAGACT
>OGXB01000746.1_pt1 | contig 21324 bp, 20 predicted proteins | sample 1576161 | NCBI WGS metagenome assembly OGXB01 (sample SAMEA3541474, study PRJEB24748) | human gut metagenome | biome: human gut; feature: human-associated habitat; material: faeces | place: China | collected 2012
TCGCCAATAATGGGCGGCGTTGATTTTAATGACTGGCGCATGGTTTGACGTTTACCACTTAACCCCGCGAACGTCGTACTTAACCTAGCAATACCTATTTTTGCCATAGTCTAATTATTACGATGCCCACTAATTTTAAGCTAATTTTAGAGCGGTTTTAAATGTAATGTAGGAGTATTTTCAATAGCTCAGTGAAAAAAACAGGCGTAGAGAAAGACTAACTCTCTGCGCCTGTTCATCAGCTTTTAATAATGGGTTGTTATTTTATTCATTAATTTTGCCCTTATATTTTTTATCTCTTTTTATTATAATTTTCACAATCCTTATCAGTTATATTATCATTATCATTTTTCTCTATAAATCCCCATATTATTCTAAACAAAACTTCTATAATAACCCCTACCAGCATCCAAACTACCAATGGAATCTTATCTAAATATACAGACATAATGCCAAAAAAGAAAATAAATACCACTGAATTCCAAATTATATATTTTTTCATTTTTTCATTTTCTCCTTTTCTTAACTTTTTATCTAATTTTTCTCACAATTAGAACTACCTATCAAAAAAATAAACAACACCACTATAAATATCAAAATACACATCCAATTGCACATAGCCTTTTTTGCCATATAAACACCATATATTCCTAATACAAGTTCAAAAACATATGCAATGAATTCTATGCTATACCATCTACCTTTACTCAAATGCATATGTATCCCCATAATTATTGCACAACTTATTATTGAAGTTATACAAAACAATAAAAAGTATGTCGAAACTATCGAAAATTTCCAAACAAAAATATTAATTAACATACCATAGGAAAACAAAAGAAATGTAATTGTCTGTGAATATTTACTAACCATTTTTTCATTTCCATAAAAATCTCTTTCATTTTTTCTATAAAAAATTATTCTAAAAAACAAATATACTACCAATAATATTATTGTATTTAACCTGGCATATTTACCATTTATGCTACAATAGACATAGACTACTACTATACATAACCAAGTTAATAAATAACTCCGATTATTTTTTTCAAGTACATATTCTGTTTTATCTTCTCCTGTCCACAAAAAAAACTGCACTAAATAACTTATAAGCATTGCTAATACTTCCAATATTACCAGAAAAACAATACTTTCCCTAGTGAAATGTTCCATCCCTCTATGTGCAACATATAAAAAAGAAATAAAATTACCTAATACTAAAACTAACACTAATTCATTTATACATTTCTTCTTCATCTATTCTCCAATCATATTTTTATCCTCTATAAACTATCAAGTGGTAAATTTGTATATTATTTCCTTCCTAATTCACTATTTTCTAATATATCAGCATTTTTTGAAAAAAATTTTATAAATACACTATCCGGCATTTGAGTGATCTTAAAATCCAACACCTCTGCCACCCAAGACTCCGGATGCATTTACACTATATTCAACTTTTTTAGCCTTGCTAAAAAATGCAATATAATAAATAGAATAAAATAACAAACATCCACCTAATAGAATACTCATACTGCGTATCTCACTTAGATGCGTAAAATTGTATAATATTCCATAACAAAATAATCCTATTAACCAAATAGTAAAATGTATAATGTACTTTCTCATAATTATCTTCATATTCCCCTTGTTTTGTCCGGTAATTCTCATTAAAAAAGAATCTCTATTTTTTCATTGAATAATGACGAATAATTACTATGAATACAGTAATCATTCCACCTGCATAAATCTTCATAATCCAATCCGGTATAGGAAAATACATATTCCCCAAAATTATTATTGCAAAAATAGCTAAAACTTGACATATTAAAGCTGACGCAATAACTATTTTTTCTTCCTTACTCATATTCATACATGTGTACCTACCTCTCTGTTTGCAATCTGTCTTAACTTCAACTGTTATTAATTTCTTTATATCCTATAATTCATATATCTTCAACCATAAATACATGAATGACACGAATCCGTACATGTTTGACACTCAATCAATAATTTTCGTTTATATAAAAACAGTACCACTTATTCTAACTTGTTTTCAACACCTTAAGAATGAACGGTACTTTTTTTGTAACGAATGGTATTTATTTTTTTATTGCAATACTTACACTAAACTTTCCATCATCTGCGCAAAAGTTATAATTTCCTTCACACAGCCTGACTTCATCTATTATATTACTTACCCCATATCCATGTGATAATCTATCATCCTTTGATGTATATCTCCCCAACTTAGATATATCAACTTCCCATTCAATAGGGTTCTCTATCATAATGACCATATAATTTTTCACATTTGATATATTAATCATAATTTCTTTCTTTTTTTTCTGTAATCTACTACATGCTTCAACTGCATTTGAAATACAATTTGAAAGTATTGTACAAATTGTTAAATCAGAAATTTCATTCCTGCCACTAAAATTTCCCATACAAATAAACTTAATTAATGGATTTTTTTGATTAAAGTAATAGATAATTGCATCAATTATTCCATTATCATAATATGATTCCAATTTTTTACCTATATCATAATGCATTTTGATGTCATATATATACTTAACAGCTTCATCATATTGTTCTGTATCTAACAGATTATACAATATATTTATATGAGCATTCATATCATGTTTTATTTTCCGTATTTCTCGCATATGAGAATACAATTGACTATAATGTTCTTTTTGAATAATCAGATAGTTTTGTTTTATCTTATTATCTATCTCAAGTTGCTTCTTATATGCACCCAAAAACATAAAAACAATTCCAAATATTCCTAACATAACAAATGAAATCATTGTTAATACATTTATTACAATTTTAAGTCTATCCTGACCAGGTAAAATTATATCATCGGTCATTACAATTATTCCCATATTGATTATTTCTATCATGGACGAAGCCATAAAATATATAGGATCAATACGCGCTATCATGGACGACACTTTTTTGAATTGATTTATTATTTTGCCAATAAGACAAATTATAATAATAGTAATTATGTATACCACTAACTCATTATTGCTGCCAACTATAATTTTAATCGGATATTCTATTACATCGATATATCCATATGCAAACAAAAACACTGCTAATTTACGCCACATCGTTTCTTTGAATAGTATCCCTGTAGCAATTAAAGCACTCGGAAGCGCTAATATGGTATACCATATGCTTTGTGTCGGTCGAATAAAGATAACAATAATTTCACCTAACTGCATTAACATTATGAGCATAAACGCAAAATATTTTTTTAACTTGATATCACCAATCTCCAGCTTACATATCAGCCATTCAAATAATATTAATTCTAAAATCATCTATCTGCTCTTTCAACCCTTGCCACTTTACACATATAATTAAAAAAATCTTCTTGTATTTGTTTTTTCATTCTTCTACTACTCTTTAGCTTCACCCCATCTGTCATAATTATCTCATCTCCAATTGTATTAACATTTTCAAAATTAATTATAACGCTCCTGCTTATTCTGGCAAAATTCATATCCTTCAACATTTCATAAAGCTGTGATACACCTTTATCTGTAATAAAATATTCGCTCCCATCTAACATGTATATCTTTAAGTACCTTCCCTGTGCAATACCATACACTATATCTGAAATTTTAAACTTTGTCAGTCCACTTATAGTATTTAGAAAAATCCATTTTACTCTTCTATTAATAATATTTATCGCATGAAGCAATTTCTTTTCCATTTCCTCATCCTTCACAGGCTTCTTAATAAAATCTGTAACATTTTGCCCATATGCTTTACTCATTATTTCATCATGGCTAGTACAGAAAATAATCAGTACCTCATTGTCCGTCTGTTCCAACAAATCACGGACTTTCAGACCATCTATGTGTTCCATCTCCATGTCTAGTATCAATATATCAGGTTTCTCACAATCCATAACCTGAATTCCTGACTCATACTGGATAATTTTAACTTCTATATCATTTTTTAAAGCTATATTTCTTATACTTTCCGATATTTTTATTCTACACGCTTCTTCATCATCACATATTCCAATTCTGTACATCATCCTGTATTCCTTTTCTAAACTTACTCTATAATAAATAATATACAATCTATAATTCATTTGCAATCAAATCTGCATAAATGACATAAATTCGCACATAAATGATATTTCACGCATTTATGGATAATCTTAATCAGGATGGCATAATCAATTTTATAAAGTATAGAATTACAGACTTTAAGAAGGATCTCAAGACTATGGTTGCTGATTAATATGTCTTAAATCCGCGATATCACAAGCCTTCCATCCTGCACATCAACCCTGACCTTATTAGACTCTATCCCCGCCGCCTCAAGCATCTCATCAGTGAGTTTTATCCTGTGTGCCTTGTCCAATACCGTATATTCCATTGCAGGGTGTTTCTTCAATTTCTCCGTGCTTACCTTTCCGTCAGATATAAGCACTGTGCGGTCTACACGGCCTGCAAGTGCCATATCGTGTGTCACTATGATGATGGTTATACCAAGCTCTTTGTTCAGCTTATGAAACAGCTCATAGATTGTATCAGCAGTCCTTGTATCCACAGATCCGGTCGGTTCATCCGCAAGCAGTATGTCCGGCTTATTTGCCAGTGCCACCGCTATCGCTGCGCGTTGCTGCTCTCCTCCCGATAGCTGAGCCGGAAGCTTATCCTTATGCTCCTGTAATCCCACTGCATTTAACAGTTTAAGGGCATAGCTTTTGTTATTGTCCCTGCATCTATTTACATGTTTTCCGCTGTTCTCATCATGAGCATCGTACTTTAAATTACTGGAATTTTCAAACATCATCACTGCCTCGACATTCTGCAGCACAGTCAGGTATGGGAACAGATTTTTGGCACTTTTCTGCCACACAAAGCCCACCTTGTCCCTGCGGTATCTCACCATTTCAGCTTCTGAATATGTGGAAATATCTTTTCCGTCAATAGTGAGTACTCCAGCCGTTGGTGTTTCCAGTCCTCCTATCATATTTAAAAGGGTGGATTTTCCGCTGCCGGATTTTCCTATTACCGCAAGCATCTCCCCTGTTTCCACCGTCAGGTCAAGCCCCTCCAGTGCCATCACCTTTTTATCGTCTGTCTCATATATTTTTACCAGTCCATCGCAGTTTATCATCTGGTTTTCTCCCTTTTAATTTAAATTACTATGCCGTCACTAAGCTCAAACACTTCATCTCCCAGCTCCATCAGGTTCGGATCATGCGTGGTCATAACTATTGTGATGTCCTCATCGTCTATCAACTCACGGAACAATCGCATGACTTCAAATCCAGAAGCGGTATCAAGTGCTCCTGTCGGCTCATCCGCAAAGACCACCTTCGGGCGATGAACCACAGCGCGCGCTATCGCAACTCTCTGCTGCTCACCTCCCGATAGTTGTTCCGGCATATGGTTCATGCGCTTTGAGAGTCCGACACGCTCCAGCAGCTCTGATACTCTGTCATGCGTATTCTCATTTATCACATCGGTTTTTGCATCTCCAATGTCATTATCCATTTCAGTCAAATTCTTTTGTATCTGACGTTTATTTTTCGCAAGTCTAAGGGCAAATTCCACATTCTCATATGCCGTCATCGTGGGAATTAGTGCTATAGACTGGAATACAAATCCCATCTCATACCGCCTTAGCATTTCCCGGTCTTTCTCGGTCATCTGCTCGAGATTTTTATCCAGAAACTGCACACTTCCCTCTGTCGGCATATCAAGCGCACTAAGGATATTAAGAAGTGTGGTCTTTCCGGAGCCGGAACGCCCTTTTAAGATGGCAAGTGTTCCTTTTTTTATCTCCATGGATACTCCGTCAAGTGCGTGGACAGTTGTACCATCTCCCGCCTTGAAATATCTTTTTATATTTTGAGCAATTATCGCATTTTCCATATGTCACGACCTCATTTACCATGCTATAAAAACTTTCTACCGACTACCACAAAATCATTTTTATCTGCTAACTATCTTCTCCAAGCCTTAGTGCCTGTGCTATCTTCATACTCTTAAGCAGTCTGCTGATAACCACATAGCATACGGCTACAGCCACGAAAAGTACTCCTGTAAGCTCCAGCATATCAGATGGATAAATATATACATTTACTCCGATATTGTGTTTCTGCGGCAGATATATGATCGATATGAGCCTTACAAACATCGCTGTTGCAGTTATACCTATGCCTGCTCCCGCAAGAAGCGGCAGAAATGATAAAAATATCTGCTCGTTTAAAAGCATTGCTTTTACCTCTCTCATTCTCATTCCCATTGCGCGGTATATACCAAACTGCAGCTCCCTCTGTTTTAGTGTCATAACCCAATACAGCAAAAATCCTACTGAGCACACTATCAGTGAAAGTATAAAACTTAATGTAAACATACCGTTTGTGATCTGCACTGTGGCTGAGTTTTTATTCTCGTCTATAAGCTGCTGCACGGATGTTATATTCCTGTATATTTCACTCTGTACTTTTTCACTTTGAGTGTCTGTTAAATTGTCTGCTGTACTATCTGAATTTTCACTGTTCTCACCGCCCAGATATCCCACAATATCATCCACCGTTTTTCCTTTTGACAGGTTCATCCACACACTGTACGGTGTCATGCCGAACTTTTCCACAACCGTAGCATAATTTGCAACAATCAGGTATTTCTCCTGCTCGGTCACATTTTTGTCTGCATCTGTCTCATAGGTGTAACGCTCGTAGCCCGGAAAACCTTTTACTATGGCACATACCTTTACATTCTCGGATGCGTAGATCTGATCTTCATCGACAGCCTCCGGTACATACCTTGAGTAATTTAAGCTGTCACCAACTTTAAGTCCCAGATCTTTTGCCAGATTTGACGAAATGATGACTCCGTCCGGCTCTTTTGCCAGCTCATTCAGGTAATTGAACCAGTGAGCGTCATTAATATCATCATTTTGTCCACTCTGCAATTTCGCAGTCTCACCGAATTCTTTTGTGTTTATCGCCATAAGATATGCATTAGAAACCGAACCACTGCCTGCGGAAATGTCTACCCTCTCGTCCTCAAGCACACGCGTGACACCGTCACAGATGCCCTCATTTTTGAGCGACTCGTATTTACCGAAATCAGGCTCGTCATACATCCAGTTTACAGAGCCATTTTTATTGTACTGTATCCTGAGTCTGAAATCCTCGTTGTATATCGCATCACAGCCCACATTGTAGACGATACGCTGCTCCATATTGCTGTTCATGGTGCGCGCCATATTCGCGTCAAAAATACCACCAGCCACTGTCATGATAAGAAATACTGCCAGAAATCCCTGATTGTATCTGGTTCGTTTTAGCTGTAAAAATGATGCATACATTGCCGGAGAAAAATGCTTTTTAAAGAGCCTGTCCACAAGCAGAATAATAAGTCCGGTAAGTCTTACGCACAAAAGTGCCGCTGCAAATATAAAAAGCGAATTGTCCAGTATCATGACAGGATCTATGCTCCTGTTCTCAAGAACAGATATCGCAAGCGTACTCTTCTGCTTGTTGTAATTGTAAAGCAGATATGCTGACAGAGCCAAAAGTATAACGTCTATAAAGCATTTCTCCCAAAGAGGCTTTTTCTTTGATATTCGTTCCCTGCTGCGCTCTGATATGGCATCCTTTGATTTTTTCCACACCGGAACTGTGATAAACAGCACCATGATAACTGCCGCTGCCACCGCATAGACAAGCATCTGCCATACAAATTTGTAAGTGCTTATATCCTTTGCCGTAAATCTTAAAAATCCGTCTGTAGATGCGGCAGCCCGGCACATTATATATCCGAGTACTATTCCGAGTACACAGCCCGCAAACGCTATTATTCCCGACTGCTGTAAGTACAAAATAAATACCTGTAATTTTGTCGCACCGCGGCTTCTTAAAACAAGTATGTCATTTTGCTCGAGCGAAAGTATCTGTACAGATATCATTCTTATAAATAAAATCAAAAGCACAAGACACGGCAGCTCCAACGCCCAAATCATCAGCTTTATCGTCTTCTGCTGTGTAAAAAAGCGCTCCAGCGTATCACGGATGTTGTCATTGTAGAGCTTGTCAGCATCCTTAAACTGCTCCATATACCCGTCATAAAGTGAGGCATTTTCCGTGTTGATCTGCCTGTAATCCAACATGAGGAAATCACTGTAGCTGATATTGTCCTCACTGTAATACTGCATCATTTCGTCAAAAACATCCTGCGAAACAAATATCACATCGCCCATATCCGAAAGCATCTTGGCCCAATATGGATTGTTTATATCTTTTTCACGGCAGATCTGTGATATTACGAAAGAAATTTCCTTTTTCCCACTGCCATCAGGTACATGTAAATAGATTTTTTCACCTGCTACAAGTCCGTAGTGATCCATTGTCTTTTCGCTTATACTGCATTCGAATGTGGCTGTGTCAGTCTGAGATTTTACAACATCCGCGTACTCCGAAAGTCCCGGCAGATATCCTATTGTAAAATAATTGTTAGGTCCTCCAAACTCTGTATCCGCGCGTCCTCCTGGGAGTGTGATAAGCTGCTGTGAGGAAACCTTGTTTATATCCACATATTCAGTCCACTTCTGCTCGTATCCTGACAGCTTATCAAGTACTGACTGCGAATCAGGATAATCTGCCACCGCATATGTTCCCTCGCGGCTCATCTGTGCAGGAAACTCATTCTGCTGTGTGGCATGATCCGTAAAAAGTCTGTCGAGTATCTGATTTCCCGCACCCTTTTCAAACATAGAGTGGCACACAAAAAGTGCTATAAACAAAGCCACTCCCATAAGCAGACACAAATTTAACCATTTTCTGTTTTTTAATTTATTAATTACGAAGCCAAACATATTTCATCGCCCTCATCAATACCGTAAAGCACAAGTGTATCGCTGCCTGATGTATAATCGCTCAATATTACCGGCTGCTTTACCACGCTGTCCCCATCAATTTTCCACACATAGTATGATATATCATCCTTGTCCATAGGATTGACCTGCTTGTGTATGATCGAAGTCGGCACCACTACCACCTTTTTAAAAGAAACATAAGAAAACTTTACAGCAGATGCCCTGGTCAGATCATCCGGTATTCCATTGTCAAGTTTTATATAAAATGCTGCATTTCCATATCCTGAATCTGTGTTTCCTGTAATATGCACACCTTTATCATCCTGATTTATATATCCCCTTTGAGCTTGCCTGCCGTAACCGGCAAAACCGATACAGTTTCCGTAGATTGTTGTACCGTCCAGCTCAAGTGATACGCGCTCTCCCACATCTGCTATATTGTCCGTATATACTTTATAGTTATTGCTATCCTTTACCAGGACCTGCAGTACGTCCGTGGAATTTCCGGTTATCTGCAGGATATCTGAGCCTTCCTCCACATTATCTCCTGCCTTGACACTCACCTTTGAAACTTTTCCGTCATTTTTGGCATATACTGAAATATTTCCTTTGCCGTCATTTCCTGCGCTTATGCTGTCATATGCTGACTGTAGCCGGGAAAGCTGATAGGTGTGGTCTGCACCGGCAAGTTTTTTCTGCAGATCAAGCAGCTGTAAGTTCAATTTCAACTGCTGCTCTTCATATGCTGTATCCGGCTTTTCAGCCTGTTTGTTATTTTCTTCTGCGCTGCTACCACCTTCAGATAAATCTTTTACCTGTTTATCGTAATCTGCGATCTTGTGCGCATAGGATTCATTCTCCGAGTCGATCTCATTTTTTGCCTCTGTTATGGCAGCTTTGCCCTCTCCGGTATCCACCACGTAAAGCAGCATCCCATTTTCTACCGTATCGTCCTGCTTCACATTGACCGATACGATCTGCCCTTCATAATCACAGGTTTCGGTTATCGTCCCTGCGTCAGATCTGCTGTAGCTCACACCGTAGTTTGCTATATCAAAGTCAGACCTTGTTACCGTATATTTGCTGTACCTTGTCGGAACCTGATCTGTAGAATTATAGTAGACCAGCTCCCCCTCTTTTAAGCCCTCTGTGACCTGTGTATAGTTTTCATCATACTCACCTGTTGTTATGATGCGTTTCTCGCGGCCGCCCTCATCATTTTTCACATAGACATATCTGGTATCGCCATCCTTATAGATGGAATCTTTTCCCACGACAAGTGCCTGATTTGCTTTTGTCTTTTCAAAATATACCGGATACATCTGTCCTGCCGTAAGAAACAGCTTTTCCCTGCTTTCCACGCACACATCCGGATAGCGGTTGTTTATCTTCGAAAGTACCAAAACCTCTGATGTATATTGAGACTCGGTGACATCATATTTTTCGCCATCGACTATCACATATTTCTTGTCATAATCGCTGTATTTGTACTCATTTATGGCTGTATCTTTTATATCCAGCACAAGGTCATCCGTATCAGAGACAATAACTATATTCTCGTATGCCGCAGCAGACCTTCCACCTGTCAGCTTCTTAGTGTAAGTGACAAGACCGCTGTGGGCTGCCTTAAGCGTTCCATCATCAACGATCTGCTGATATAAAGCCATCTGCTCATTGATCTTTTGCACGCGGTATTCGTGAAGCTGCTTATCGTACCGTTCATTTTCCTGTTCTGTGGCAATCTGCGTATTGTAATCCTCTTCTGTGCTCTCTTTTTTCTCAATCTGTTCTGTTGAAAATTCGTCCGTATCCGCAGCCTGACTCTCCCATAATTTGATCTGCGTATCCGAGATCTGAGCGGATATCTCATATGTCTCATTCTCATGCGCCAGCGCATCCTTACATTCCTGCAACTGTTTTTTTGCCTCATCCACATCACAGACTGCAAGCACATCCCCCGCATTTACTGTATCTCCCGGCTCCACATATATCTGTGAAATATTTACATTGGCACTGTAGTAATTGCAGTAATCCCTCGGAACTGCAGTAGCCATCAGCACCTGCATAGAGCCGATCGTACCGTATTCCACAGGTCTATAGGCTTCATTTAACGCTACAGGTTCTTCAAGCTTTGGTATGCTGCTTTCTGTCATTTTTCCACAGCCGCCTGCCACAAACGATACACATATCCCCAGTACTGCCAGTTTTTTTATTGATAAAAGGTTTCTGTTCTTCACTGCAAAACCACCTCATCCCCGCTTTTAAGTCCTTCTGTGATGATCCGGTAGTCTCCCACCTGATCTCCGGCACTTATCCATACCGCCTGTCTGTATCCATTCTCATCCAGTGTGTATACAAAATACCTGCCATCCTTCTCATGTACTGCGTCCTTTTGCACATACACAGCATTTTCTATAGCAGGGCGCGTCACTTCCATGGAAAATATCTGTGCATCCGATACTGCCGACATGTCCGATACCGGTTCAAAAACAACCTTTTTATCGTCCACCTCTTTTACCTTAAGTTCAAACTCTATATCAGATGCTGTTGCCGTGTATACATCACCTACATTAAAGTCATAACCTTCCGGTCTGTCAGCCTCGTAATTGCCGTTTCCGCTGATTTCTGTTATAAGATTGCTGCCCGGTTCAAAAACTCCCGCCAAAAGCGAATTGTTCATTGCTGTGATCGTGCCATCCTCGGATGCCGTGATCTGATATCTCGACAGTTTTTCCTCTGCCTCATCAAGATAAAGCTGCGCAACCTCTGTATCCTTATCAAGCTGGGCAATATCGCTTGAATAATCCTGAGTATCATCGATTTTCATAATAGCCCTGTAGTGCTCTGCCAGAAGCTTATTCTGACTGATCTGCCCGCTGTAGTCCTCAATCTTTTTCTGTATCTCCCCGGATTTAAAAGCCACCAGTATATCACCCTTTTTCACATGATCACCCACTGCCACATTTACCTTTTCGAGCGTAAGCTCCGTGTTTGTCGCACCATAGGAAAACCTGGTATAGCCCTGCGCGCTCAGACTGATGGTAGTCTGAGGTGTGAGTGAACCGCTCTGTACCGTAACTGTCTGGTATGATATTTTCTCGTAGGAAGCTCTGTCCGTCTGTGCAAGCTCCTTTTGTGCCGCCCCACATCCTGAAAATAAAATAGAGGTAATTGCAGCGGTAAGTGTCAAACGACTTATATATTTTTTCTTTCTGTTAATCATATATTTTTCACATCTTTTCCAAATAAATATGAACCTGATCTATTATCTAAAAATGTAACTCCATGTATAAACTTTATTGCAGCCAATAACAATATCTTATATTAGATCATCACTCCTTATGATCGTGCCGTCTATCGCATTCACATACACCGGATATCTGTCGTAGCCCTTGTCCTGTTTTGACAGACACCATGCCGGAACATAAGTACATTTATCCTTGTCAGATGCATCCTTCAAACGGATATATCCGAGCTTTAGATTGTTGTAAGTGTGATTTTGTGTAAAATCATACTGATCTGAGTTTTTTGTCATGTCATCCTTGATGATCTCTTTAATAGTGTCCATTGACAAGAGTTCTACGTTTTTTGACTCATTTACAATATCAACCGGGTAAGAAACAGTAAATTCCGTCACTCCCTGATCCGTCACAATAAAGGAACTGCTGCCATATGGCATAAAATCATCATAGTTATCGAGTGTCTCCCATATATCCATATTCCGGGTGAAATCGAGTGACTTGCAAAACGCTATGCCATCCACACCCTCGCCATAATCTATGATATATCCCCAGGCTGTATCCTTTATGACGCTCTCTTTATCATCAGTTTTTACAGTATCATCACCATCCTCTATCACTCCTGCGCTCCACTCGTAGTCTGATGTTCCTATATATACCTGTGAAGCCCTGCCTAATTTATTTTGAAATTCTTCTGCCTTTTTTATAGCTTCGTCTTTTGATAATGCACACTCATTATCATATGAAGATGTAGTAGCTCCACCTATAGAGCCTAAGTTAAATCCCTCTACACCTTTCTCCTCTGCAAAGGATGGTGGTCCGTAATAGCCATACTCACTATCATCGTATAATGTCCCCTCACTTCCTGCCTTAAGAGGCTGTGCTGAAATATATTCAAGAGAGCCGTCCTCAGCAATTCCAAATCTAAGCTCACAGAAAACATTACCAATATATCCCATATACTCATTACAATCCGTATAATCTGTAGCTTTTTCACGCGTATCCAGTGCAGACGGTTCTGCCTTTTCATACTGTTCCAGCAGATCATTTTCACTTTTCATCACCCTGCTGACGCCCTCTTCTGTGATAAGTCCCGCATCAATTTCCTGCTGATACCCGGCAATCTCATTTTTTACAACCTCCATGCTGTGATATATCTCTTCTTTCGTATAATGAGGTATGTCGTGATAATATACGCTACTATCGCCAAAATAAGCCTCTATCACACTCTTTTTGAAATCGGCATCTACCTTTATATTTTCCACCTCAACAACCGACATGCTTTTGCAGTCCGGCAGGGTAATGCCTGCTGAAATATCCACATCCACACTTTCGTCCGATATCTCAACAGAAAAGCTGTCATTCCATTTCGTACTGTCGTCAAACGCGCTTATATCACTTCCTGCTTTTGTGTTTATATTTTCAGTTTCCATATTGTAATCTACTTTTTTTCCTGAACATCCGGTTAATGCTATTGCAAGAACCAATGCCAGTATAATAACGTTTTTCCTCTTCATAGCTGCTCCTTTACAGTGAATTTTCCAAATTTATGATCGTGCCATCTATAGCGTTTACAAAGATAGCATTTTGCTCATTGGAGTCTACCATACGTGACAGTACCCACGCCGGAACATAGCTGTATTTTCCCTGTTCACTGTCACTTCTTATCTTAAGATAACTAAGCTGCAGCTTATTGAATGTTGCCGCGGTATCATATTTATCAGGATTTTCCGTAATCTCCGCCTTGATGATCTGCTCTATATTTTTCAGAGAAATAAGCTCCACATCCTTATAGATCTGTGTTACATTTACCGGATATTCCAACTGCACATCGATTATTCCATCATCCGTGACTGTAAGAAGTGTACTGTCAGGCAGTGTAACATCATCTATATCACTATCATTTGCTTCATACACCGACAAATAGGTATCCATATCAAATCCATCCTTAAATGTGATGCCGTCTATGCCGGTCGCGTATGAATAAATATATCCCCACGCTGCTGTCTGATAGTCATTTTCCTTTTCGCTGTCAATATTAAAACCTATCCAGCTGCACTCACATTCACCTCGTTCCACCAGATCCTGCATTCCCAATTTACTAAGGAAATTCCCGGCTTCTTTTTTGGCTGATGCGGCAGATTTACTGCCCTCATTTGAGGTCTCGTCTGCCTTATCCTTTAGATCATCATCCTGAAAAGTCTGCGTTATGGTATCATAGTCCTCATTCCTTAAAGATGATGGACCGTAATCTGTCCCGGACTGATGCAAGGCGTAAGCATGTACCTTGTGAGCCTCAAACTCCACCTCACAGAACACATCACCCTTGTAGCCTGCAAATACTTCACAGTTTTCGAGATCCTTTGCCACGGTATAAGTAGTCTTTGCCGTTTCAAGCTTATCCCTGTATTCAGCCAGCCGCTGTTCCAACCACTCCCTGTAAGTATCATCCTGTTCTTTCTGCCAGTACTCTATGACCTCATTCAGTTCGTCAACAGTATAATGATCCGGATCGTGATAATAGTACTCGTTCCCACCAAAATATAAATCCAGAAAACGCTTTTTGTAATCAGCATCTATCTTTACATTTTCCACCTCAACAACCGACATGTTATCGAAGTCCGGAACTACAATATTTGCATATACATATACTGTTTTCTCGCCATTACCGGTCTGTATGGTAAAGTTTTCATTCCAGCCGGAGTCTGCCTTTATATCAGCTAAGGCAGACATATTTTTTGTCTCTTTACTTTCGCTCTCATTCCCATAATCTACTTTTTTGCCGGCACAGCCTGTGAATGATGTGAGGACAAGTGCCTCGATGAGTGTCATAATTGCTGCAAATAATCTCATATTTCGTGAAGATATATTACCCCTTTTATCCATATGTAGCTCTCCTCCCTTTTTGTTCTTTCCCGGTGACTATTCAGAATAGTTATCTTCCATGTTGTTATAATGAGTATATATGTCAGTTGTAAACTTTTTGTATCATACATTGCATTTTTATTATAAAAACCCGGTCTGCACATACTTATGCAAACCGGGTCTATATCACTTCTCATGAATCGCATACACATATTCATTTTCCTGTAAAAACTGCATCACCTCATAGCTTTCATTATTTTTTTGCTCAACTGCTGTTGTCTCGGATATCAGGTTAAGCTTTGAAAAATCTATCCCGCTGTAGTCAAAATATCCTTTGTAAGCAGACAAATCATTTTCTGCCTGTGATTCATCATCTGCCTGCAAAACCTCTTTATATTCACTCATATCACTAATATCCTTCATATGTGCTTTTGCCATAATGATTGTCCCATCCTCAAGCATCCAGATTGTATGATTTTGTGTACCATCATACTTCTCAAACCTGATTATCCAGTAATATGCCGTATATGTGTTAAAGGTATTATCCGATGCCTTTTTCGCTGCTGCCTCCCACGTATACCAGTTAGAGTAGTCAGGTGAAAGATTTACAGGATAGAGCTTTTCTTCATAAAGCTTTTCTATGCTTTTTCTGCATGTGGCAACTGCCTGATAATCCTGCTCATCCATCTCATAAGAGGCGGCGTCATCTGTCGTGCTGTCCCACTGCCCATCTATGAGCGAGAGTTTCTCTGACAATTTCAGATTGGCAGATGCTTCCTTTGCCATTACAGAGCCTGAAGGCAGATAGCTTTTAGGAACCTTCGCCACATGATCATGTTCACTTTTCTGGTTTGCCTCAAGCACTATGCCCGGCACCATGATGCCTGCTATTACTATACAGATTACTGCAACAGACATTATTATTAATTTGAAGCTGTCTTTTTTCATATCTTCCTTTAAATCTTACGAATTTACCATTTTTTTATCTATATTGCGTTCAGATTACCACGGCAGCAAAATCCTCATAGTTGTTCCGCATCCGGGTTCACTTTCCACTGAAAGTACTGCATTATGGTGCTCTAAAATGATTGCCACAAGCGACATTCCGATTCCGGCACCGCCCTCTTTTCTGGCTCTTGATTTGTCTGCCATATAAAACTCATCACAAATTCTTTCTGCCTGTTCCTTAGTCATTCCGATTCCGTGATCGATTATGCAGATTTCATATGCCCTCATACATTTCCCGTCATCTGTTGATTCGGCTTCGCCTATATCCGTTTTATCTTTAAGTATATTACAAGCCATTTTGTCCACAAATTTTCCTGTAACCTCAACCTGCTGACCTTCTTCTGATGCTTTTCTTGCATTATCCATCATATTGACAAGTGCTGTAACCAAAAGCTCTCTATTCACGGTCAGCACAGTATCCTCTATCTCTGTTTCTATAGTAAGATGCCTGTTTTCGTATGCAGGCTCAACAACCTTTATCACCTCTGCACAAAGATCTGCCATATGAACCCGCGCTTTTTCAATATCATGCCGGCGCAGATATATCAGCTCAAAAAGCTTCTGCGACATGCTCTCCAGACGTTTTCCCTCCGAAAAGATATATCCAAGCGCCATCATCTGCTCCTCTCTCGGAAGCTCCAGTGAACGCATCGTGTCTGCATATCCAATGATTGACGTCATAGGGGTTTTTATCTCGTGGGTAAAATCCGCTACAAACTGCTCACGCCTGTGCACCATATCGTTAAGCTCGTCCACATGATCCGATACTGCCTGCGCCATGATATTAAATTTCTGCGCAAGAAGTCCTATCTCATCATGACTTTTTACGTTTACCCTTGTGGCATAATCCCCCTGCGCTATTTTCTCGCTGACATGGTTAAGCTTCTCGAGCGGCTTTGTCATGTACCTGCTGATAAAATACATTGCTGCCGACTCTGCAATCAATATGACTATTATTATCAGCCTGAAATAGTTTATCTGCTCATCAAGCAGTGTATACGCCTCTGATGCATCGCATTTACTTACTATCCAGAGATTTTTTTCATCTATCACACTCTGCGAAGTAACATAGATATAGTGCTTTTGGGATTCTTCTTTAATCACATAGTTTTTGTTTCCTGTTGTGAGATTTTTGAAAAGTGTATCACCTATCCTTGCATCACTTTTATCATCTGTATATACTTTTTCACCATCAAAATATATGTAGAAAAATGAATCCCTTGAGCGCACACTGCTGCTTACACGGCTTCCGATCTGCGGAAGTTGCGCGGCTATTGATGATGCGGAAATGCTGCTCTTTTCTGCATTGCTGTTATCTGCATTATTGTTATCTGTATTATTGTTCGAAGTTTCAGAATTATCTGAAACTGAATTTAAAAGCTGCAAAAGCTCATACTCCACAGAGGACTGTACCAGATTATTCTGCACAATAGCATTTTTTAGCTGTGTCTGCTTCGCCAGCTCAAAATTCTTGTGTATCATGAGGTATCCCACCAGCCCCAGTCCAAGTGAAAGCAGTATTAAGTTTGTGAACAATACCTTGTACCTGAATTTCATTTATCCCTCTTTTTGTATATTACGCTTACCCATATTTAATGATTTTTAGTTTTCTATTCTTCCAGCCTGTATCCTGCCTTAAATACGGTTTTAAGGCAGTCGCCTATGTCAAGCTTTTTGCGCAGTCTCTGTATGTGAAGATCGAGAGTCCTCGACTCGACAGAGTACTCACTTCCCCATATTTCTTCATATATTTTTTCTCTGAAAAGTGTGATATTTTTATTGCGCATCAAAAGCTCAAGCAGCTCAAATTCCTTTGGTGTAAGCTCTATATGCTTCCCTGCCTTTGATACATTCTGGTTTTTCGTATCGATAGCTATATCCTTAAAGGTGAGCTGCTGCTCCATCTTATTATAACGTCTTAGCACTATATTTACCCGGGCTAAAAGCTCAACAATCTCAAATGGCTTTACCATATAGTCCTCGGCACCGGACGTGAGACCTCTTAGCCTGTCATCTAAAGTGGCTTTTGCTGTGAGAAATATCACAGGTATGCCAAGCGGCTTTATGTATTCCATAAGCTCAAAGCCGTTTAACTTCGGCAGCATTACATCAAGTATTATCAGGTCAAAATTTCTCTCCTCAAGAATATCTGCCGCCTCCATACCATCAAAGGCACAGGTGCAGCTATAGCCTGCTTTCATGAGATTTAATCTGATGAGGTCTGATATCGGTTTTTCGTCTTCCACTATAAGTATTTCTATCATGTTGTTCCTTCTAAAATTTTATGTTCTTTATATAAATCTTTGCATATTCTTCTTTTGCTGTCAATCCTAAGGAGCATGTATCAGCCAGGATTATGCATTGCTTTTTCTATATTAACAGATACTTGTATCTAAAATGTATCAGGCGCAAGCAATTACATACGAAAAATCCGCCACGCGCATTCCCCGGCATGACGGATTTTCTTTAATCATATTTTCCCGTAACCTCTTATTTTTAAAAATGACATATAGTAACCCACTTATTTAATATCAATCTGACACATCTTCATGGTGATTAGTGCCGCCTCATGACTGTCCGGTGTGACACCTGCACAGCACGATGCATCCACTGAAACCGGCACGTCCGGAAACTGTGCTTTTAGAATAAGTGCATTTGATACAACACATATATCAGTACACAGTCCCACAAGCTCAATCTCATCAAAGCTGCGCTCATTCCAGTTCGGCCATCCAAAATTCGGCTTGTCGATACAATCTGCGCCTGCGACATAGAGACCATCAGCTATTTCCCAGCCCTTTGTTCCCTTTATGCAGTGCTTCACAGGAAGCTTCTTTCCTTCCGGTGTATCGAGGTAATCCTCATCATGTGTATCCCTTGTATAAATTATTTCATCACCATTTGCCCTATATTCTTTAATCTTTGCAGCAACATTTCCAACAATCGCCTGAGCTTCCTTTGTGCCAAGTGCTCCGTCTATAAAATCATTCTGCATATCTACAACTATCAATGTCTTCATATTCTGCTCCTTTTCTGTCATATATCCTGTAATTTTTTCATTATATAATAATTTTTTTTACCCCGCAACAAAACCTGTCATTTATACTAAAAAAGATGCGCAAAACTAATACTATTTTACGCATCTTTGACATATTTTATATTCTGAATAATTACATTTATTTCATGTACTCAGGTGTCACATTCCTGCCCATGCCCTCAAGCATTTCCTTATCACTTCTGATTGTGGCACACGCTACTGTCGTAAGCATGTTTCCTGTAATTGTAGCTGATGCTCCAGACTTGAATGCAAGCTCTCCGTCATTTGTAAGCAGTGCCCTTCCGGCGCCGAGACGTATGTCAGCCTCTGGATTTATATATCTGAAAAATGACACTGTACGCAGTATATCAGGCTCACTGATATGCTCAAGTCCCTCAAGCGGAGTGCCTGCAATCGGCATAAGCGCATTAAGCGGAATGGAATCCACTCCTACCTCTGCAAGGCTTACTGCCATATCCAGCCTGTCCTCCCAGGTCTCACCCATTCCGATGATGCCGCCTGAGCACGCATACATACCCTCTGCCTTCACCTTTTTAAGCGTCTCAATCTTCATATCATAGGTGTGTGTGGTGCATATATTGGGGAAATTACGCTTTGAGGTCTCTATATTATGGTGATAGCTGCTGACACCTGCCTCGTGCAGTCTGTGAAGCTGCTCTGCTGAAAGAAAGCCCATTGATGCACATAAATCAATTTTGCACTCTCTGTTCATGGTCTCATATGCATGTATTGCCTTTTCAAATTCCTCACCTGTCAGCGCTTTTCCCGCTGTAACTATCGAGAAACGGTCTACACCCTCTCTCTCATTCATCCTGCAAGCCTCAAGTATCTTTTCCTCAGGTAAAAAATCATAAACCTCACAATTTGTATGATTATGTGCTGACTGCGCACAATACTTGCAGTCCTCAGGGCATTTTCCGCTTCTTCCGTTTATTATCGAGCACAAATCTACCTTGTCGCCGATAAACTTCTCCCTGATCATATCTGCGCCCTTACACAGCTCGTCTAAATCACATGTAAGGAAAAATGATAGGTCATCATCCCTTGTAATTCTTCTTCCGTCTATTATCTCCTGTGCCAGTGTTATTGGATCCATTTTAATCTCCTTCGTGTCCTGTATTTCTTTTCTCATTTAATAAGTATCATTATAATACATATCATCCGTTATAATTGTCAACTATAAATTTTTTCTCGGTTAACAATGATAATAAAAAAACAGAAAAACGTCAAGATGTTTTTATATATTTAAACAAGCATAATCAATGTTCCTGCTATGATGAGCACCAGTCCTGTAAAGGATTTAGGAGTCAGCTTTTCCTTAAATACGAAATATGAAAACACGATTGACACAACTATGCTGAGCTTATCTATAGGCACTACGACACTCGCAAGTCCGTCCTGCAGTGCCTTGTAATAGCAAAGCCATGAGCCGCCTGTTGCAAGTCCCGAAAGGCAGATAAAGCCAAGCTCTTTTTTCTCTATATGCTTTATGGTGTGCTGTTTTCCTGTGGCAAATACCACTATCCAAGCCATGATAAGCACCACTATCGTCCTTATCGCAGTTCCCAGATTAGAATTGATCCCCTCTATGCCGACCTTTCCCAGTATTGAGGTGAAGCTGGCAAAAACAGCAGACAGCACTGCATAAAACAGCCATCCATGAGAACCCCTGGCCTTATTCTGCTCTTCCTGTGATATCTCCTTTTTGGTGATCATCATATACGTTCCAATTGCTATAAGCACCACACATACCAGCCTGAGTACGTTTATCTCCTCTTTAAAAAAGATAAATGCAAGTATAATGGTCAGTATTGTGCTTGATTTATCAATCGGCACCACTCTGTTTACATCGCCAAGCTGGAGTGCTTTAAAATAACAAAGCCATGAGGCTCCGGTAGCGACTCCTGAAAGCATCAGAAATATCCATGTCTTTGCTGACACAGCTGTGATCTGCCCCTGCGCTTTAACCACAAATACCATAATCCATGAAAAAATCAAAACTACAATTGTCCTGATTGCAGTTGCTACGTTTGAATCAGTTTTTTTGATACCACACTTTGCCAGTATTGATGTTATACCCGCAAAAAATGCGGATCCAAATGCATATAATACCCACATATTTTCCTCTGTCTAGCGCTAGATCAACTACGTTGTCCGGAGTTCGAAACCTCCATTCTTCTAAATACAAAAAAACCGTTCAAGGAACGGCTTCTTTTACGCTAATGAGACATCGGGGATTCGAACCCCGGACAACTTGATTAAAAGTCAAGTGCTCTACCACCTGAG
>OGXB01000753.1_pt1 | contig 21129 bp, 14 predicted proteins | sample 1576161 | NCBI WGS metagenome assembly OGXB01 (sample SAMEA3541474, study PRJEB24748) | human gut metagenome | biome: human gut; feature: human-associated habitat; material: faeces | place: China | collected 2012
ATGCAAAAGTAGTAGGTTTTTTTGAAATATGCAATATCTTTGCAAAAAAAATATTGAGAATGGACAAAATAATAGGATTGGGCAACGCCCTGATAGACGTACTTGCAACCCTGAAAGACGATACACTCTTGGATGAACTGGAATTACCCAAGGGAAGCATGCAACTCATCGATGACGCTAAGTTACAGCAGATTAACACAAAATTTTCACAAATGAAAACGCATCTGGCAACAGGCGGATCGGCAGGAAATGCCATACTTGGACTCGCTTGTCTGGGTGCCGGAACAGGTTTTATCGGAAAAGTAGGAAATGATCATTATGGCGATTTTTTTCGCAAAAATCTGCAGAAAAATAATATTGAAGACAATTTATTGACCTCCGAACAGCTTCCTTCGGGAGTGGCATCCACTTTTATTTCTCAGGATGGAGAGCGTACTTTTGGTACTTATCTGGGAGCGGCCGCTTCTTTGAAAGCTGAAGATCTGACATTGGAGATGTTCAAAGGATATGCATACTTATTTATAGAAGGATACCTTGTTCAGGATCACGAAATGATTCTTCATGCCATCGAACTGGCTAAAGAGGCTGGCCTGCAAATCTGTCTCGACATGGCAAGTTATAATATCGTGGAGAATGATCTGGAATTTTTCTCCTTATTAATAAATAAGTATGTGGATATCGTTTTTGCAAACGAGGAAGAAGCGAAAGCATTTACCGGCGAAGAACCGGAGGAAGCTCTGAGAGTGATAGCCAAGAAATGCAGCATTGCTATTGTGAAAGTTGGAGCAAACGGATCTTATATCCGTAAAGGTACGGAAGAAATTAAAGTGTCGGCTATTCCTGTAGAAAAAGTTCTGGATACCACCGGCGCAGGCGATTATTTCGCTGCCGGATTTCTGTATGGTCTGACGTGCGGATACTCGCTCGAAAAATGTGCAAAAATTGGTTCTATTCTCTCGGGAAATGTTATTCAGGTGATTGGAACAACAATCTCTCCGGAGCGCTGGGATGAAATTAAGTTAAATATTAACAAGGTTCTGGCGGAATAACCAAGGTTTGAGTTACTTTTACGTCTCATTTTAATGAAAGATATATGAAAAAATTGCTGAATAGGCGGATAGCTCTTGTTTTGGTGGCTGTAATAGCTACTGTAGCTTTCTTTAGTTTTAAGAGTGGAGACGACCGCAATTTCCAGATTGCCAAGAATCTGGATACATTTAATGCGATTGTGAAAGAACTGGATATGTTCTACGTGGATACCATTGATCCGAACAAGACCATTCGCGAAGGAATCGACAATATGCTTTTCTCGCTGGATCCTTATACAGAATATTACCCGGAGGAAGATCAAAGCGAACTGGAACAGATGGTGAAAGGAAGCTTTGGAGGTATCGGTTCTCTTATTACCTATAATACGAAGCTGAAACGTTCCATGATTGCCGAACCGTTCGAGGGAACTCCGGCGGCCAAAGCGGGACTGAAGGCGGGAGATATCCTGATGGAAATAGACGGAAAAGATCTCCTTGGAAAGAATAATTCGGAAGTCAGCCAGATGTTGCGCGGACAGGCGGGTACGAGCTTTAAACTGAAAGTGGAGCGTCCTAATGAGAAAGGCGGACAAACCCCGATGGAGTTTACTATCGTACGTGAATCTATTCAGACCCCTGCCATCCCATATGCTACCGTGATGGATAATAAAGTGGGATATATCAGCCTAAGCACATTCTCCGGCAACCCTTCCAAGGATTTCAAAAAAGCATTGCTGGATCTGAAGAAACAGGGAGCTACTTCTCTGGTCATCGACCTCCGTAATAACGGTGGCGGTCTGTTGGATGAAGCAGTGGAAATAGCCAATTATTTCCTGCCCCGTGGAAAAGTAATCGTAACCACCAAGGGAAAGACGAAACAGGCAAGCAACACATACAAGACTTTGCGTGAACCGCTGGATCTGGATATTCCGATTGCCGTATTGGTAAACAGTGGTACGGCTTCTGCTTCAGAAATCCTGTCGGGCTCATTGCAAGACCTTGATCGTGCCGTTATTGTTGGTAACCGTACATTTGGAAAGGGACTTGTACAGGTTCCCCGTTCTTTACCTTATGGAGGAATGATGAAAGTGACTACTTCCAAATATTATATCCCAAGCGGACGTTGTGTGCAGGCGATCGACTATAAGCACCGGAACGAAGATGGAAGTGTGGGAACGATTCCCGACAGTCTGACTAACGTATTCTATACTGCTGCCGGACGTGAAGTACGTGACGGAGGTGGTGTAATGCCTGATATTACTGTCAAGCAGGAAAAACTGCCGAATATCTTGTTCTATCTCGTACGTGATAATCTGATTTTTGACTATGCGACTCAATACTGCTTGAAACACCCTACTGTGGTTGCTCCTGAAAAGTTTGTAGTGACGGATGCTGACTATAATGATTTCAAGGAATTGGTGAAGAAGGCCGATTTTAAATATGACCAGCAAAGTGAGAAGATTCTGAAAACACTGAAAGAGGCTGCTGAATTTGAAGGCTATATGACAGATGCTGCCGAAGAGTTCAAGGCACTGGAAAAGAAATTGAATCATAATCTTGACCGTGACCTGGATTATTTCTCTAAGGATATAAAGAGAATGATTGCTAATGAAATTATCAAGCGTTATTATTTCCAGAGAGGTGGCATTATCGAGCAACTGAAGGATGATGATGATTTGCAGGAAGCAATAAAGGTATTGAATGATCCTGCGAAGTATAAGGAAATGCTAAGTGCAAAAGTACAGAAGGAAGAAAAGAAGTAACAGCTATCTTCATAAATACAAAAGCGGTGGACATCTTTACAATGTCCACCGCTTTTGTATATGACGCATATAATTTACCGGTTGGCCAGCGGAAGTGTGAAATAAAAGGTGGTACCTTCGTTTTCTTTTGAGCATACCCGGATGTGACCACCCATTTTTTCCACCAGCATCTTACAGAGGGTGAGTCCCAGTCCGGTGCCTTGAACGAAGTCGTCTACTTTGCCGAAACGCTGAAAAATGGTAGCGGCTCTTTCGGCAGGAATACCGATGCCGGTATCTCTCACATAGAACTCTACAAAATTCTCTTTATTGAGGAAACCGAAATGAATCTCTCCTCGCGAGGTAAACTTTACAGCATTGCTGAGCAGGTTACTTACGATTTGTATCGTCCGGTTCCAGTCTGCGGAAACAAATGTATTGGCGTCTCCGCCATCCAGAATCAGTTTTACGTCTGCCTGGGTTTTGTGACCATATTGCTGTTCTAATTGCAGGCAGATATCCAGTATCTTGACCGGCTGAATGTTGAATTTAAGAGAGTCGGCTTCCAGGCTGGATAAATCGAGAATATCATTGAAAAGATTCAGTAGCATATCAGAATTTCTTTCAATGATTTCGGCATACTGATTCTTCTCGTTTTCATTATTTGTGCTGGATATCAGTTTGGAGAATCCTACAATCGCATTAAGCGGGGTACGGATTTCGTGGCTCATGTTTGCCAGGAAAGCCGATTTTAACCGGTCCGCTTCTTCGGCTTTGATACGGGCTGCATCCAGTGCTTTCTCTGTTTTCTTAATTTCGGTGATATCCCAGGAGATACCGATAATATAAGGATGTTCGTTACTGGATGGGACGAGGCGCTTCATGGTAGTTATCGTGCGGATTTCTCCGGAAGCAGCCATATATTCTTCGAAATAGTCCAGTTTCCCTTCTTTTAGCACTCTGATATCGTCAAGGCGGAATTTCTCCATATCCTCCGTCCGTTTGAAGATCTCGAAATCATTTCTGCCGATAGCTTTCTCGATAGGGATACCGGAATAGTCTGCAAAAGTCTTGTTCCAGTATAAGTATCTGAAATCATTTCCGGAGTCTTTGACGAATAGATATACAGGAACATTATTCACTATGGCTTCCATCAATGAATTAAGCCGCATAATTTCATTTTGTTGTTCGGCATTGGTCTGTTCTGTTTCCCAAAGTTGCGAAACATCCCGACACATACATAGCAGATATTCTTTGTCGAGCAGGGAAAGCCAGTGTTCGTAATGATGCGGTACACCGTCCATCATTAAGTCATGCCTGGCGATGGCGCTCTTTCCGGAGCGGAAAACTTGCTCCATATTCTTGCGTATGTTCTTGTACGCATCTTCCGGAAGAATATCTTTTATGTTGGATTGGGTAATGCTGTCTGCTGTAGTACCTTCTACGTGATTGGTTGACGGGGAGGAAACCAGTTCCACGATATTGGCATCGCGGTCGAGCACGGTAAGCATATCGGGCAGATTATCTAATATCCGATTGGAATACCTGTCGCGAAAGCGTTCTTTTCTGCCGGAGACTGATTCGGAGGAAAGCTGCTCTACTTTTTTTTCGAGATTTTGTATAATTTCTAACAGCTCCGCTTTTGTTTTGTTGTTGTAATCCTCCATAGAAGATGAATAATAACTATTTTAGTGTTGTAGAAAATGCATTTTTATGTTGCAAATATAGAATAAAAATTCAAGAAACGGGCGAACTCCCAAGTTATTATAATATAAAAAAGAAGGATAGCTTTTGCCCTACTAATCAGAATGTTCTATCTTTGCACCAATTACATTTTAAATGATTTACAATATGTCTACAGAATTATTCTCTACTCTGCCTTATAAAGTGGCAGATATTACACTTGCTGATTTCGGACGCAAGGAAATCGATTTGGCAGAAAAAGAAATGCCCGGCCTGATGGCTCTACGCGAAAAGTATGGAGAATCCAAACCGTTAAAAGGTGCCCGTATCATGGGATCATTACATATGACCATCCAGACCGCCGTACTGATTGAAACACTGGTTGCATTGGGAGCTGAAGTCCGCTGGTGCTCTTGTAATATATATTCAACGCAGGATCATGCTGCTGCTGCGATTGCTGCTTCCGGTGTTGCGGTATTTGCATGGAAAGGCGAGAATCTTGCCGACTACTGGTGGTGCACATTGCAGGCATTGAACTTCCCCGGCGGAAAAGGTCCGAATGTGATTGTAGACGATGGTGGTGACGCTACCATGATGATTCATGTCGGTTATGATGCCGAGAATGATGCTGCCGTATTGGACAAGGAAGTGCATGCGGAAGATGAAATCGAACTGAATGCCATTCTGAAAAAAGTATTGGCTGAAGATAAGACCCGCTGGCACCGTGTGGCTGAAGAAATGCGCGGTGTATCGGAAGAGACAACGACCGGTGTACACCGTTTGTATCAGATGCAGGAAGAAGGCAAATTGCTGTTCCCGGCATTTAATGTGAACGATTCGGTTACCAAGTCTAAGTTTGATAATCTCTACGGATGTCGTGAGTCACTGGCTGACGGTATCAAGAGAGCGACCGATGTGATGATTGCCGGTAAGGTAGTGGTGGTATGTGGTTACGGTGATGTGGGCAAGGGATGTTCGCATTCAATGCGCTCTTATGGTGCGCGTGTGCTTGTGACGGAAGTCGATCCGATTTGTGCGTTGCAGGCTGCTATGGAAGGTTTCGAAGTCGTAACGATGGAAGATGCCTGCACCGAAGGTAATATCTTCGTGACTACTACGGGGAATATCGATATCATTCGCATTGACCACATGGAGAAAATGAAAGATCAGGCGATCGTATGTAACATCGGTCACTTTGATAATGAAATCCAGGTGGATGCGTTGAAACATTATCCGGGCATCAAATGTGTAAACATCAAGCCGCAGGTAGACCGCTATTATTTCCCGGATGGTCACAGCATTCTTTTGCTGGCTGACGGTCGTCTGGTGAATCTGGGATGTGCGACAGGCCATCCGTCATTCGTGATGAGTAACTCATTTACCAATCAGACGCTGGCCCAGATCGAGTTGTTCAACAAGAAATACGAAGTGAATGTATACCGCTTGCCGAAGCACTTGGATGAAGAAGTGGCTCGCCTGCATCTCGAAAAGATCGGGGTGAAACTGACGAAGCTGACTCCGGAACAGGCCGCTTATATCGGTGTATCGGTAGACGGACCTTATAAGGCTGAACATTATAGATACTAATTTAATTGACAATTGACAGTTGACAAATGACAATGAACAGCTATATGGAACGAGTGATCTGCCGGGCTGTTATTGTTGACCTTCAATTGTCAATTGTCAATTGTCAATTGTCAATTGTCAATTTTATGAAGAAGTTCCTTCCCGACTTAATTGCTATTTTAGCTTTTATCATCCTTTCTTTTGCTTATTTTTTTCCGGCTGATATCGAAGGTCGTATTCTGTTTCAGCACGATACGGTGGCTGGAGTGGGAGCCGGTCAAGAAGCTCAGGAATATCTTGAACGTACAGGAGAACGCACCCGCTGGACAAACTCTCTTTTTGGTGGCATGCCTACCTATCAGATGTCTCCGAGTTATGATTCTACCAAACCGCTGAAGTGGATAGAAAACATCTATCACTTGTATCTTCCATCTTATGTGGTGCTGACCTTCATCATGATGCTCGGGTTTTATATCCTTTTGCGGGCATTCGGGTTGTCTGTCTGGTTATCTGCTTTAGGGGGGATTATCTGGGCTTTCTCCTCCTATTTCTTTATTTTGATATCGGCAGGGCATATCTGGAAATTTGTCACATTGGCTTATATTCCGCCTACGATTGCCGGTATTGTACTGGCTTATCGGAAGAAATATCTGTTGGGAGGGATTGTGACTGCTTTGTTTATCGCGCTTCAGATTCAGTCGAACCATATTCAGATGAGCTACTACTTCATGTTTGTCATCCTGTTTTTTGTAGGAGCTTACTTTGAAGATGCTTATAAGAAGAAGGAGTTGCCGCATTTTTTCAAGGCAAGTGCCGTTCTGGCATTGGCTGCGGCGATAGGAGTGTGTGCGAACCTCTCTAATCTATACCATACTTATGAGTATAGTAAGGAGACTATGCGCGGAAAGAGTGAACTGAAACAGGAAGGACCTGCTGCCAATCAGACCAGCAGCGGACTGGACCGTAACTATATAACGAACTGGAGTTATGGAATTGGTGAAACGCTTACTTTGCTGGTTCCGAATGTAAAAGGAGGGGCATCGGTTCCGTTATCCAAGAATGAGACTGCCATGGCAAAAGCGAATCCGATGTATAGTAACATCTATTCGCAGCTGACACAGTACTTTGGCGATCAGCCTATGACTTCCGGACCGGTCTATGTGGGAGCTTTTGTTTTGTTTCTGTTTATATTGGGGTGCTTTATTGTTAAAGGACCGCTGAAATGGGCTTTACTGGGAGCTACTATCTTCTCTATTCTACTTTCGTGGGGAAAGAATTTTATGGGACTTACGGACTTTTTTATCGATTATGTACCGATGTATAACAAGTTCCGTGCCGTATCTTCTATCTTAGTTATAGCTGAATTCACGATACCTTTATTAGCAGTCTTTGCCTTAAAAGAAGTGCTGGCTAAACCGGAAATATTAAAGTTGAAAGAAAATCGGACAGGAGTAATTATCACTTTGGTATTGACAGCCGGTGTTTCGCTGATTCTGGCTGTTGCCCCGGGAGTTTTCTTCTCCAGTTATATTCCGGCACAAGAGATGTCCGCTCTGCAGCAGGGACTACCTGCTGAGTATTTATCTCCGATCATTACGAATCTGGCCGAAATGCGCAAGGCAATGCTGACTTCGGATGCATGGCGTAGTTTCTTTATTATAGTAGTAGGATGCTTCTTATTATTCCTTTATCAGCAGAAAAAGTTGAAGGCTTCTTTTACTATGGCAGGTATCGTGCTTCTGTGTCTGATTGATATGTGGACTGTCAATAAGCGCTATTTGAATGATGAACAATTTGTATCGAAGTCAAACCAGACAGGAGCATTCGTTAAAACTCAGACGGATGAGATAATTCTTCAGGATACGGCTTTGAATTATAGGGTGTTGAATTTCGTAGGATTTCCCGGTAATACTTTCAATGAAAATAATACCTCATATTGGCATAAGAGTGTGGGTGGTTATCATGCGGCCAAGTTGCGTCGTTATCAGGAAATGATCGATTATCATATAACTCCGGAAATGAAGGATGCCTATCAGGAAGTTGCCGGCGCAGGCGGTGCGATGGATAGTGTGGACGCTTCCAAATTCCGTGTGCTGAATATGCTGAATACGAAGTACTTTATTTTCCCTGCCGGACAGCAAGGACAGACGGTTCCTGTTGAAAACCCTTATGCGTATGGTAACGCTTGGTTTGTGGATAAGGTGCAGTATGTCAATAATGCAAATGAAGAGATTGATGCGCTGAATGATATTCTTCCAACGGAAACAGCAGTGGTTGATGCGAAATTTAAAGATCAGTTGAAGGGTGTGACGAAAGGTTACAAAGACTCCTTATCTACCATTCGTCTGACCAGCTATGAACCGAATCGCCTGGTATATGAAACTTCTTCTGCTAAAGATGGAGTGGCTGTTTTCTCTGAGATTTATTATCCGGGCTGGCAGGCCAAGATTGACGGACAGCCGGTGGATATTGCCCGTGCTGACTATATCTTGCGTGTGATGAATGTCCCCGCAGGCCAGCATACGATTGAGATGTGGTTTGACCCGCAGAGCTTGCATGTTACGGAAAGCATAGCTTATGCGTCACTGGCTTTATTGCTGATCGGGGTGATGATTCTGATTTGGTTCAGCAAGAAGAAGTTAACAACTCCGAAAAAAAAGGAGGCTGAGAACTCTTAAACTTTTTTCTGATCTTGTACTATATTGTACTCTATATACCTTAAGCGGCTCTCTTCATCCCGAAGAGAGCCGCTTATGCATTCACTAAAAAATTATGAAAAACAAACGCTGTTTTGCTGTTAATTGATTTTATATTCCAAAGTTAAGTGGTTCTTTAAACAGAAGAAAAGGAAATCGACAAAGGGCGAAGATTTGTCTATTAAATATAGTGATATTATAATAATTAAGGTGGATATCAGGACTGAAAAAGGAAAATATGAACATAAACAGTCGATATATGGATAGTCCCATTTTGTCGCAACCCATTAAATTTGTGCCTGAATATAGAGCGATTATTATGAAAAGACTATTGTTCATTTTTACCTTTTTTTGCCTCCTTGCCATTCATGGAGGCGCACAGAATATTCTGACTCTGGAGAACTGCCTTCGTATAGGGATTGAGAACAATCTCTCTTTACAGGGAAAACGAAAAGCGATGCAGAAAAGTAAGTATGGCATTTCGGAGAATCGGGTGAAGCTGTTGCCGCAAATCAATGGCTTTGCCAACTTTAATGATAATATCGATCCGCCTGTCTCAGTAACTGACGGTTCTTCCTATGGAGTACCTTATAATATTACCCGAACGTTGCAATATAGTGCCAATGCCGGGATAGAATTGCAGATGCCACTTTATAATCAGACTCTCTATACTTCGATTTCCATAGCAGAGATTGTGGATGAGATGAGCCGGCTTTCGTATGAAAAGGCACGGGAAGATTTGATCTTGCAGATCAGTAAAATGTACTATCTGGGACAGGTTACTGCGGAACAGATTGCATTGATAAAAGCCAATATCACCCGATTGGAAGAACTGAGAGATATCACACAGGCTTTCTTTGATAATGGAATGGCAATGGAAGTTGACTTGAAGCGGGTGAATATCAATCTGGAAAATCTGAAAGTACAGTATGACAATGCGCAGGCGATGATGACGCAGCAGCTTAATATGCTGAAGTACATCATGGATTATCCGGCAGAAAAAGAAATCGGCCTGTTGCCGGTCAATACGGATAGTATCGCTACGGTTGCTTTGACCGGGTTGTCGGAAAACCTCTATGAGCTTCAGTTGCTTCAATCACAGGTGCAGCTGGCAGAGCGGCAGAAACGATTGATAAGTAATGGCTATATTCCTTCTCTCAATCTGACGGGAAACTGGAGGTTTGCCGCTTATACTGATGAGGCTTATCATTGGTTTCATTCCGGTCCGTCCAATCATTGGTTCCGTTCTTATGGGGTGGGACTGACTTTGCGTATTCCTATTTTTGATGGTTTGGATAAGAAGTATAAGATCCGGAAAGCAATGATCGATATCGAAACCATGAAACTTTCACGGTTGGATACACGGAAGAATCTGCAAACACAGTATTTGAATGCTGTAAATGACTTGATGAATAACCAGCGGAACTTTAAAAAACAGAAAGACAATTATCTGCTTGCCGAAGAAGTGTATACGGTTACTACCGACCGCTATCGGGAAGGAATCACTTCAATGACTGAAGTTCTGCAGGATGAAATGCGGATGAGCGAGGCACAGAACAACTACATTAGTGCACATTATAATTATCGGGTGACCAACCTGATGTTACTGAAACTAACCGGACAGATCTCATCCTTGTTCAAATAACAGATAACTAATTGAATCATTCATATGGAAACAATGGACAATAATACAATCTCCAGTACGCATCAGGAGAAAGCTAAGAAAATGAGAAAATTACGCCGCTGGCAGATTATAGTAAGTCTGTTTGGAGTTGCTGTGATTGTTTGGGGAGTAATTGAAATTGTTTTTCTCTTTCTGGGCTATAAGCAGACGGAAACCAGCAATGATGCGCAGATAGAGCAATATGTGTCACCTGTCAATCTGCGTGCATCGGGCTATATTAATAAGATTTATTTTACGGAACATCAGCAGGTACGTAAAGGTGATACCTTGCTGGTGCTGGACGACCGCGAATATAAAATCCGGGTGATGGAAGCTGAGGCTGCATTGAAGGATGCGCAGGCAGGCGCCACTGTGATAAATGCTACCTTGCAGACTACACAAACGACTGCATCTGTGTATGATGCGTCTATAGCTGAAATAGAAATCCGGCTAGCAAAACTGGAGAAAGACCGTCAGCGGTATGAAAATTTGGTCAAACGAAATGCGGCGACACCTATCCAGTTGGAACAGATTACAACAGAGTATGAAGCTACCTTTAAGAAGCTGGAAGCAACCAGGCGCCAGCGGGAGGCGGCTCTTTCGGGAGTGAATGAAGTATCTCACCGTCGTGAGAATACGGAAGCTGCCATCCAGCGTGCTACGGCTGCGCTTGAAATGGCACGGCTGAATCTTTCGTATACGGTTGTACTGGCTCCTTGCGATGGCAAGTTAGGCAGACGTTCTCTGGAAGAAGGGCAGTTCATTACAGCAGGGCAATGCATTACATATATTCTGCCCGATACACAAAAATGGATTATTGCTAATTATAAAGAAACGCAGATAGAGAATCTCCGCATCGGGCAGGAGGTGGCTATCACGGTAGATGCTATCAGTAAGAAAGAGTTTACAGGCAAAGTGACTGCTATTTCCGGAGCGACAGGTTCTAAATATTCGTTGGTGCCGACTGACAATTCTGCCGGAAACTTTGTGAAAATACAGCAGCGTATCCCTGTCCGTATTGATTTTACGGATTTATCGAAGGAAGATAATGATAAGCTGGCGGCGGGTATGATGGTAGTAGTAAAAGCTAAACTCTGATAGCCATGCCTTCGTGTCCTAGAAATTATCCTTTTTACAATTGGGTGCCCAAACCGATAGGTATTATTATTCTGCTGTTCTTTTTCCTGCCGATTCTTTCGGTGGGCGGGGTATACTCCGTGAACAGTACCGAGATGATGAGCGGCTTGGGTATTATTTCCGAGCATATTCAGTTTGCCAATTTTGTGACTTCCATCGGTATGGCGGCATTTGCTCCCTTCTTGTATGAACTAGTTTGTATACGACGGGAGAAACTGATGTGTATCGCAGGTTTTGCACTGATGTATGTATTCAGCTATGTATGTGCCAAAACCGACAGTATCTTTTTGCTGGCACTCTGCAGCCTGCTGACAGGGTTCCTGCGTATGGTACTGATGATGGTCAATCTGTTTACGCTGATCAAATATGCTTTTGGCATGGAGGCAACGCGTAATATTACTCCCGGCATGGAACCGAAAGACGCGACGGGATGGAATAAACTGGATATCGAAAAATGTATCAGCCAGCCGGTAGTTTATCTGTTTTTTATGATCCTGGGGCAAATGGGTACGGCGCTAACGGCTTGGCTGGCTTTCGAATACGAATGGAAATATGTATATTATTTTATGATGGGTATTCTGCTGCTGTCCATTCTGATACTGTTCATTACGATGCCTAATCATGGTTTTGCCGGACGTTTCCCTATCAACTTCCGCAAATTCGGCAATGTGACCGCATTTTGCATATCATTGACGTGCATCACTTATGTGCTGGTTTATGGCAAGGTGCTGGATTGGTATGATGATCCATCTATTTGCTGGGCAACGGCGATCAGTATCCTTTTTGCCGGGATTTTTCTTTATATGGATGTTACCCGGCGGTCTTCCTACTTTATTTTGGGGGCGTTGAGGCTGCGTACCATTCGTATGGGGGCTTTGCTTTATTTATTGCTGATGATTATCAATTCCAGCGCAATGTTTGTCAATGTGTATGCAGGAGTCGGGATGCACCTGGATAATTTGCAGAATGCATCGCTGGCAAACTGGTGTATGGTCGGTTATTTTATCGGTGCCTTGATTTCCATTGTATTGGGGTCTAAAGGGGTGCATCTGAAATATCTTTTTGCTCTTGGCTTTTTCTTTCTGGCATTGTCGGCAGGATTCATGTACTTCGAAGTGCAGACAGCCGGACTTTACGAACGAATGAAGTATCCCGTAATTATTCGTACCATCGGAATGATGATTTTATATGCATTGACGGCAGCATATGCCAATCAGCGGATGCCTTTCAAATATCTTTCGACCTGGATTTGCATCATGCTTACCGTCCGTATGGTACTGGGACCGGGTATCGGAGGGGCTATTTATTCAAATGTACTACAGGAGCGCCAGCAACATTATATTACCCGTTATGCACAAAATGTTGATCTGGTAAACCCCGAAGCTTCTGCTTCGTATACCAATACCGTGCAGGGAATGCAATATCAGGGAAAGAGTGAAACGGAAGCGCATAACATGGCTGCCATGTCCGTCAAGGGGCGGATACAGGTGCAGGCTACGCTCTCTGCTGTGAAAGAAATGGCAGGGTGGACTATTTATGCAGGCGTTATTTGTATGATTTTTGTGCTCGTAGTGCCTTATCCCAAACGAAAATTGCTAACTTAGTATCGTTTTTCAATAGTAATTTATCAGTGAGTCAGTGTTATGGATACTCAGCAGGAACGTTTATTACAGCTTGACCGCGATCTGAAAAGCGGGAAGAATATATGCAGTTCGGGAGGTGTGCTCAGTTGTTTTCCATCTTCTTTAAAAGAACCTTTTCTGATGCAGGGGCTTGGTTTGATTGTCTGCCGGCAAGGTAGTTTCCAGTTTTCTCTTGATAATAAGTGCGCTTCTGCCAAGGCGGGTGAGACCTTGTTTATTCATGAGGAATCTTGGGTTCAAGTGCTTCAGGAGACCGAAGATGTGGAAATTCTTATTCTTGCCTATCAGATAGAACCGATACGTGACATTATCGGCAACTCCGTGGTTTCCATGTATATGTATTCGAAACTTACTCCGGAACTCTCTTGTGTATGGAATACCGGCGAGGAAGATGAGATTATGAAGTATATGTCTTTGATAGACAGTGTGCTGGAAATGGAGGAGAGTGTGTTTAGCCTTTATGAGCAGAAACTCCTTCTGCTGGCACTGACCTATCGTATTTGTTCGGTCTATAACCGTAAATTGATTAGTGCCGGACAGGAAACGGGCGGGCGGAAAAATGAGATATTTGTCCGTCTCATCCAGTTGATAGAGCAATATTATATGCAGGAAAGGAGTGTGGAATTCTATGCGGATAAACTCTGTTTGTCTCCGAAATACCTTTCGGCTCTTTCCAAAAGCATCTGTGGGTATACGGTGCAGGAACTTGTATTCAAGGCGATTATCCGTAAGTGTATCTCTTTGTTGAAGAATACGCAAAAAAATATTCAGGAGATTTCCAATGAATTCGGCTTCCCCAATGCTTCTTATTTTGGCACATTCTTCAAGAAGCAAATGGGGATGTCGCCGCAGCAATATCGAAGGAATCTTTAATCGATATTACTCTTTTTCTCCATAAGCCAGATCGCCTGCGTCGCCCAGCCCCGGTACAATATAGGAATGTTCATTGATTTCAGGATCGATGGCAGCACACCAAATGGTTGTTTTGTCTTCGGGAAATACGCTCTTGATATGATCGATTGCATGTTGGCTGGCAATGATCGAAGCTACGTGAATTTCGGCGGGATGGCCTTTGGTAAGCATGGCCTGATAACTCAGTTCCATACTGCCGCCTGTAGCCAGCATCGGATCGGTGATAATCAGCGTTTTGTCGTCAATACGCGGAGATGCGATATATTCTATATGTATATCAAATTTCAGGGTATCTTTATATTTTCGATAGGCGGACACAAATGCATTTTCTGCTCCGTCGAAATAGCTTAGGAAGCCTTGGTGAAAAGGAAGGCCGGCGCGGAGAATGGTGCTGATGACAAGCTGGTTGTCCGGTGTGCTGACGGGAGCAATGCCCAGTGGTGTCCGGATGTTTTTTACTGAGTATCGGAACTCTTTGCTCATTTCGTAAGCCATGATTTCTCCGATCCGTTCAATGTTACGGCGGAAACGTAGGCGGTCATTCTGAACTTCTACATTTCTGATTTCGGATATGTACTGGTTTAGAATCGAATTTGTTTGGCTAAAATCAATTACTTTCATATTATAGTTTAATCATAATTTAATCTCATTTTCATCGTATTGAGAACGTTCTGGCTTGCAAAGTAAACGATAATCTTTCAAATTGCAATATTCAGTTTGCAGATATTGTTAGGAATTTATAAAAGAGATTCAATTAGGGAAAAATTTCTCTAATCCCTTCTTCCTTTTCAAAGAAAGTATTACTTTTGTACCCGGATTTACAAGGAGGCACCCAAAGCTCCTCATGTTCAGGTGAAAAGAGATAATAAAACGAAATACCAATTTTAATTAATTCAAAAAAAATGGCAAATTTAGATTTAAGCAAGTACGGTATCACAGGTGTGACCGAGATTGTGCACAATCCGTCTTATGACGTTTTGTTCGCTGAAGAAACAAAACCAGGTTTGGAAGGTTTTGAAAAAGGCCAGGTAACTAACATGGGCGCTGTAAACGTAATGACTGGCGTTTATACAGGACGTTCTCCTAAAGATAAATTCTTCGTAAAAGACGAAACCAGCGAAAATACAGTATGGTGGACTTCTGAAGAATACAAAAACGACAACAAACCAGTTGACGCTAAATGTTGGGCAGCTGTGAAAGATTTGGCAACTAAAGAACTTTCTAACAAAAGACTGTTCGTTGTTGACGCTTTCTGCGGAGCTAACGAAAACTCTCGCTTGAAACTGCGCTTCATCATGGAAGTGGCATGGCAAGCTCACTTCGTAACAAACATGTTCATCCGTCCGACAGCTGAAGAACTGGCTAACTTCGGTGAACCTGATTTCGTTATCATGAACGCTTCTAAAGCTAAAGTTGAAAACTACAAAGAACTGGGCTTGAACTCGGAAACTGCAGTTGTATTCAACTTGACTGAAAAGATCCAGGTTATCCTGAATACTTGGTACGGTGGTGAAATGAAGAAAGGTATGTTCTCTTACATGAACTACTTATTGCCTTTGAACGGTATGGCTTCTATGCACTGCTCTGCTAACACTGATAAAGAAGGCAAGAGCTCAGCTATCTTCTTCGGTCTGTCAGGTACAGGTAAGACTACTTTGTCTACTGACCCGAAACGTTTGTTGATCGGTGATGACGAACACGCGATCCTCTTCCTCTGAATATTCAAGCAGCGGGAACTCGGTTACCCACAGGAACTTGAAATCATCCTTCTTTAAGAGGTCAAGCTGTCTAGCGATCTCCAGACGTAAGTTTCCAAGTACATCAAATACAACTTTATCCTTGTCAGCTGCGAACAGAAGCAGATCGCCCGGCTTACCGCCCATAGCAGCCACCAGTGCATCCAGCTCTTCCGGCTTCATGAACTTGGAGAAGGAGCACTTGTAGGTACCGTCCTCATGGATTGCCAGATATGCAAGACCTTTTGCACCAAAGCCTTTTGCGTACTCAACCAGCGCATCGATCTTCTTTCTCGGCATAGCGCCCTGTCCTTCTGCGTTGATACCGCGGACAGAGCCGCCATTTTCCAGTGCACTCTTAAATACAACGAACTCGCAGTCTTTTACTACATCCGATACGTTTTTCAACTCCATGCCGAAACGCAGATCCGGCTTATCGGAACCGAAACGATCCATTGCCTCGCGCCAGGTCATACGCTGGATCGGCAGCTGCAGATCATAGTTGCAGACTTCTTTGAACAGCTTCTTTAACAGACGCTCATTTACGTCTAAAACGTCATCTACGTCTACGAAAGAAAGCTCCATATCGATCTGTGTGAATTCCGGCTGGCGGTCTGCACGCAGATCCTCATCACGGAAGCAGCGGGCGATCTGCATATAGCGGTCAAAGCCCGCCACCATGGAAAGCTGCTTATAAAGCTGCGGGGATTGCGGCAGGGCGTAAAATGAGCCGTTGTGAATGCGGCTGGGGACGAGAAAGTCCCTTGCGCCCTCCGGTGTGGAGCGGATCAGGATGGGCGTTTCAATTTCGACGAAGCCGTTTTCATCAAAATAATCCCGCGTTATCTTGGAAATTTTGTGCCGCATCAGAAGATTGCGCTGCAAATCCGGGCGCCGCAGGTCAAGGTAGCGGTATTTCAGCCGAGTCAGCTCCGCAGTGGGGCAGTTCTCAATGATTTCAAAAGGCGGCGTTTCGCTATATGCCAATACGCGCAGATCCTCCACCGCAATTTCAATCTCACCAGTAGGAATTTCCCTGTTTTTACTGGATCGTTCGCGTACCGTCCCCTTAGCCATGAGCACATACTCACTGCGCACGGTAAATGCCTTATCGAAAATATCTTTTGCCGTGCGCTCGTCGAAGGCGAGCTGGACAATGCCGGTGCGGTCGCGCAGATCAACGAAGATCAGCGCGCCGAGATCGCGCTGGCGCTGCACCCAGCCGCACACGGTCACGGCTTTGCCAACATCCTGCATGCACAGATCACCGCAGTAATTTGTTCGTTTGAGCCCTGTCATTGTGTCCATTATAGATTCCCTCCAAAGAGCGCCTGCAAATTGCCGGCGTTTTCCTCATTGATAAAATCGGCGAGTTGATCCGCCGTTTCATGAACGACCAGCCCCATGAAATCCTCCGCGAAGGTGGAGAGCGCCACCTCTTGGGTTTCGCCAGACTCCATGTTTTTCAGTATGGCTTTTCCGGTTTCCAACTCGTTGTCGCCGAGCACCATGGTATACCGCGCGCCGAGCTTGTTGGCATATTTCATCTGGGCCTTGACGGAGCGGTCAGCTAAATCGTATTGGGCAGACATGCCGTCCTCTCGGATAGAGGCGACAATTTTAACCGCCTCGACCGATGCCTTGTCCCCCATAGAGGCGATATAGAGATCGCACCTAGGCGCTTGCGGAAAAGGCGTTTTCTGCGTTTCCATTAGGAGCATCAGCCGCTCGAGCCCCATGGCGAAACCGAGGGAAGGCACATGCGGGCCGCCGAGCTCCTCCACAAGGCCGTCGTAACGCCCGCCTCCACAAACCGTGCCCTGTGCGCCGATCTCATCGGAGACGAATTCGAAAACTGTGCGTGTGTAATAATCCAGCCCGCGTACGATGCGAGGGTTGATGGTATATTCGATGTCCATGGCGTCGAGATAAGTTTTGACATAGCCAAAATGCGCTCTGCAATCATCGCATAGATAATCGAGCATCAGCGGCGCACCTTGCGCAATCTCCTGGCAGACCGGGCTTTTGCAGTCGAGAATACGCATAGGGTTGCGCGCAAGCCGGCCACGGCAGGTTTCGCACAGCTGATCTTGACGGGCGGCGAAATAGGTATGCAGAGCCTTGTGATATTCCGCGCGGCAGGAAGGGCAGCCGATGGAGTTTAATTCCAGATGCAGGTGTTCAATGCCGAGATAATCGAAGATGTTGGATGCCATGGAGATGATCTCCGCATCCGCCGCTGGAGCAGCCGCGCCGAGGCATTCCACGCCAAATTGATGGAATTCGCGCAGCCTGCCTGCCTGCGGCTTTTCATATCGGTAGCAGGAGGTCAGGTAGCAGACCTTTTGCGGCAAGGCCTCGTTGTGCAGCCCATGCTCAAGAAAAGCACGCACTGCACCCGCCGTCCCTTCCGGGCGCAGGGTGATGGAACGGCCTCCTTTATCGTCGAAGGTGTACATTTCTTTCTGCACCACATCGGTGGTATCGCCGACGGAGCGCTGGAACAGTTCCGTGTGTTCAAAAACCGGCGTGCGAATTTCATGGTAGCCGAAATTTCGGGCAATTTCGAGCATGGATTGCTCCATGTATTGGTTTTGATAGCTCTTTGCGGGCAGCGTATCCTGTGTGCCCTTGATGCTTTGCGTGAGCAGCGCCATTGTTATGATCATCCTTTCTCCGCGAGGCGTTTGGAAAATTTATTATTCAAACTTTCCGCCTCGCCTTTCCTGCACATGAAAAACTGATTGAATTGTTTCTTTCTATTTTCACATGTTTGTGTGGAAAAAGCAATGTTTCGGCGGGATTTTTTTAAAGATTTGTTGGATTTCAGCTGATGCTGCCCTCGGTGTACAAAGAGCAACACGGTTTTTTAGGGCATCTTCGGAGGCTGACTACATAACTTTCGTTGCCGGGCGGCAGCCCGGCTGCCTCAAAAGCCTTGCCGGCCGCCAAATCTGCTCCTAAAAAACTTCTGCGAACCTGCCAGCGAGAGAAAAGCGGCATTGGCAAGAAACGCGGGTGGGCTGATGCCCATCAAGGACGTCGCCAGCGCTGATTTTGGCCGCTGACAGGCGTATTGCTTTTTGTACACCGAGGGTAGGCAGAAGCGGCGATTGAAGCGCCAGACGGGCTTGGTTTTTGTAAAGCATAGAAAGCAACGCTTTATTTCGCGCCCTTTTTCGCATCCCGCGCGTAATCTTGTCCCTTTTGGGAAAAATAGATTGTAAATTTCCGGGCTTTGCTCCATTGCCCGGCTAAGGACGGGATTACTTTTGAAACGGGACATCATACGGCGCGCAAAGCCGCGCGCGCTGAAAAGGCAGATTGAGAAGGATCTCTATTCTTTGCGCAAGAAATATACGAAAGCGCTGCGCGCCCATGACGATACTGCTTTGGGCGAATGGCTCTGCGATAATTTTTATCTGTTGGAGCGGGAGGGGCGCGGCGTGCTCTCTCAACTGAAAACCGCACCGGCTCTGCCGCTGGATGCGGATGGCGTTGTGCGGATTTATGCCTTATGCCTGCGTGCAGTGCGGGAGCATGCGGATCTATCCGAGCAGATTTTGGAGAGCGGATTGCAGCAAGCAGGGCTGTGTAGCGCAGAGGTGGAGCTTGTGCCGCTTTTCCTGCGCGCCGCCCTGCTGCATACCGCTCGCCTCGGATGTGAAGAAACAGGGGAGCCAGCGGTTCAGAGGCTGAGCCATGCCGTTCTGACGCTGCGCGCGATGCAGGATTGGGATTTTGATATGCTTTTGGAGAGCCTAAGCCCCGTAGAGCAGATTTTAATGCGGGACCCGGAAGGCATCTATCCGCAGATGGATGAGACGACGCGCTTTTGCTACCGCCGCTTAACCGCGCAGGCTGCACGGAATGCAGGCATAACGGAACAGGAGGCGGCCTGTGCCGCGCTCTCCCAGGCGCAGGCCGGAGAAACGCCCGGAGAGCGCCATGTAGGCGCCTGGCTTCCTTCGGGCCCGTCTTATCGGCGAAGGGGGAAAACCGCCCTGCTGATGGAGGCGCTTTTCCCCTTGCTTGTTGCGCTATGCACCGCTATATTAACGCGCGCGTGGTATCTGGTTCCGCTTTTATATTTTCCGGTTTGGGAGATTCTCCGCTACCCAATCGAGGCGGCGTTTTCCAGCGGCGTTGCAGTGCGCCCGATGCACAGGTTAAATTTAGAAGGGATGATTCCGGAGGAAGGGGCGACGCTGATTGCCGTTTCTACGCTGCTGCCTGGCGCTTCCCAGGCGCGTAAGCTGGGGCAACATCTAGAGCAGCTCTGGCGAACGAACGGGCACGGAAGCGTAAAAATCTGCGTGCTTGCAGATCTCAAAGGCGCACAATCCCCTACGATGCCGCAAGATACATCCGACCTTGCGGCGAGCAGGCGGGAGATTGAGCAGCTTAACCGCAGGCACAACGGCGGATTTGTTTTGATCGTACGGGAGCGCTCCTATTCCCGCACACAGGAGGAGTATACGGGTGCAGAGCGTAAGCGCGGCGCGATTGAGGCGCTGATACGCTATTTAAGGGGGGAAGAGGTGCCCTTCCGCGCACTCTGCGGAGATACGGACGGCTTGCAGAATACCAAATATGTCCTTGCGCTGGATGCGGATACGGTCCTCCCGCTCGACGCGGCCTCTCAGCTTGTGGCAGCGGCGATGCACCCGCTCAACCGGCCGGTGGTGGATGAGAAAAAAGGCATCGTCACACAGGGCTATGGCATTCTTGTGCCGCGGGTGGAAACGGAGCTGTTTTCCGCTGGAGCAACAGGATTTTCACGCGTGATGGCGGATGCGGGAGGGCTTGTGGCTTATGATACCGCCGCTGCCGAGCGCTATCAGGATTTCTTTGGGCGCAGCATCTTTTCCGGCAAAGGCCTGATCGATGTGGATGTGTTTTACCGTGTGCTGCTGGGCGTATTTGAGCCGGAGAGCGTTTTAAGCCATGATATTCTGGAGGGGGGCTTCCTGCGGGCGGGCTTTGTCAGCGATGTGCAGGTGGCGGATGGCTTCCCAGGCCGAGAGGGAGCATATCTTGACCGGATGCACCGCTGGGTGCGTGGGGATTGGCAACACCTGCCGTTTCTTATCCGGAGAAAAAAGAGCATCAGCCATTTGCCGGCCTTACCTTTGTTATCACAGGGACATTAAATACATTTGATAACCGTAATCAGTGCAAAGACATGATTGAATCGCTCGGTGGGAAAGTGGCAGGAAGTGTCAGCAAAAACACCAGTTATCTGGTGAATAATGATATTACTTCCCAGTCCTCTAAAAACAAAAAAGCAAAAGAACTTTCGGTTCCGATTATTGAGGAAGCC
>OGXB01000797.1_pt1 | contig 20126 bp, 19 predicted proteins | sample 1576161 | NCBI WGS metagenome assembly OGXB01 (sample SAMEA3541474, study PRJEB24748) | human gut metagenome | biome: human gut; feature: human-associated habitat; material: faeces | place: China | collected 2012
TCCGCATGGGCAATTCCGTCCTTGTCGTGTCCGGCTATTTCAAGAAAGACACCACAACCACAGCCGCCGACAAAATGGCGCGGGTACTGGAAGCGGAAGCCGCTGCTACACAGGAGCCGACTTATCCGGCGTGAACCGGGGCATGGAAAAGCGGCCATGCCAGGGAGCATGACCGCTGGAACGAAAATCGGAAGTGCTTTAGCAATTCTTAATCTCATTCTCTATAAAATAATTTGCAATTTCAAAGGCTTTTATTCTTCTCTTTGCCAATGTGATTTGTGATTTATAACGCTCGGAATTATCCTTTGATTCAAATGTTTTTACTGTTTCTCTTAGCTTGTGCAGAGTTGAATCAATTTGCCTTTTGGCCGCGGTTAATTCATCTATTGTATACTTCATGTTTTCTCCTTTAACTTCTGATTTTTTTGTTAAATCAGAGTATACCACGGAGTTATGAACTTTTCTACTGCAAATATGGGACGACAACCCATACCATAAAAATCGGAAAATTGAAAAGCTGTAAAGAAGCAAATTTAACGCTTTTGCCGCTGTACAGCCCCCGCCGTTCCGTGGTACAATGAAACCACGGAATAGTGGGGCTGGCTGTCGGAAACGGAGGATTTTATGTTAAGACAAGCCACCCAAAACCTCATTACCGCCCTTTATCCGAGATTGTCCCACGAGGATGAATTGCAAGGCGAGAGTAATTCCATATCGAACCAAGAGTTACTATGTAGAGGGTGGTTTCTCCCACCTAATACATATGACTGCGGCTCATTTGTGGTGAATGGAACAGCAGTTGTAGGAAAGGAGCAGAATAATCCTTATAACCGCTGCAAATCAACACAAAAAGGAGCTGATTCTTATGAAATCTCTATTTGAGAAAATGGGTGGCACTTACCGTCAGGAGGGTGATTATCTTATCCCGAACCTTGCGCTGCCGGATGAACCGGAATACCAGATCGGCAAGTACGGGCGTATGCGCCGTAGCTATCTGAAAGAACATCGTCCAGTTCTCTACGCAAACCTGCTCACAAGCGGAACGCTGCATTGGCACCTTGTCGAGATCGACCAAGCTTGCAATGAGCGTATGGAAATCATCGTTCCTGCAATGGCGAAGCAGGAAGGCGTGACAGAAACTCTGAAAGCCGCCGACCAAATGGAATGGGTGCGCCGCATGAACAGCATCCGCAGCCGTGCGGAGGAAATCGTACTGACCGAGCTTGTATATGAATGACAAATGCCCGTTATTGGCTGTATGGCCGATAACGGGCATTATCTTTATTCTTTTGGTGCTATAAACTTATATTTACCCTTTCCAAAGCCGCTGACAGGCTCGATCAAATCCGCATTTTTCAGTTTTGTAATGAGATTGCCTGCGGCAGTAACAGAATCCTTTGTGATAGTAGCGATATCGGAGCGACCAAAGACACCATCAACGCCCATATTTGCAAATACCGCTTTTGCCTTTGCAATCGTACCTTGGCTTGCGTTCAGCCGGTCAATCGCAACCTCAATCGCAATATTTTCGTCCTCAATCGTAACCTTGCTTGCAGTTGCCACTGTTCCATAATTTAGATTATAGAGCGTAACTTGAAAAGAACTGGCATCTGAATAGAATTTAGGCTCCAGTTCGTCACGGTAATTGTGAGCGGCGCGGTAGGTTTCCGTGATTTTCTTAAAGCCGCTGCCTTGCCGCTCCATATAGCCCAGCCGTCCGAAAATATCTGCAAGGACAGGGTTGCGGCGCGTGGAGGAAATGCTGGACAGATCACGCTCCTGTATCCGTGTGCCGTCTGCCATACCGCCGGGAGAATATATGGTAAGGCGGTCATCGTAAATGTCGATGTGGACTTCGCTGCCCAAAATCAGATAGTCACGATGGATCAGTGCATTGACAAGCGCCTCAAAAACGCTTCGTTCGCAGTAGTCGGGCATCTCAACACGGGAATCGGCGGTTTTCTTCCAGCGCGTTTTCATATTCCGCTTGACAAAGCTGACGCCCTCATTGAGCAGAATGATCAGGCTGCCGGAGAATTCCGCACTGTCAAGTGCATCTACCATGCCGCCGCTTTTATCAAGGCCGTTCCAGCGTGTGCAGAACAGGCGGGAATGTCGGATGGGAGAATCATCCGCAAGCAAAGCGCCTGCATTGGTCAGCTTGCCGTGTTCGTCCCGCATATCGAAGGAATCGAACAGCTTTTCTTCCATGCTGTTGCCCGTCCAAGCCTTATACCGTTCGCGTAGCTTGGAAAAAGCGTAATCCTTGAAATCATACTCGGAAATTAGCTCGTCATAGGTGCGGTGCATCCCTTTGAGAATCAGCTGATTCAGCGCATAGGACGGGGCGATCACGCTTTCATTGCCCATTCGGATATAGGCTTCCATGATACCGTCCGCTTTATAGTAATACGGCGTAGACCGTCCGGACGATACGGACAGGACAAGGATGTCCTTACCATTTTCTCGTTCAGGAGCAAGGACAAAACTCGGATAGGGCGTGATTCGCTCTTTGATCAGACGGCTGATCGTCTCCGCATCGGTCTGCGCATCTGACAAGCCTATCACGTTTCTGTCATCATCAATCCCGAAAAACAGCGTGCCGCCGATGCCGTTTGCAAAGGCACTGACGCTTTTGAGCCAGCTTTTCGGCTTCTTTACCTCCAGCGCGACCTTGAAATCACATTCGGTCGCTTCTGCGATCCAGCGGTCAATCATCATTCTCACCGTCCTGTCCCTTATTTTTTCCTCTGCTCTTATAGACATTATACTGATTCTTACACCGGGGACTGCAAAATGCGGAATTGGAACGGCTGCTCAGGAACACCTTCTGGCAGTGCTTGCACAGCCGCAGGGGCTTCTCTCCATCCACCAGCAGGAAGCTGAACATCATCTGGATGCCCAGAAGCAGCGAATGGAAGTCCCAATAGATGGTCGGCTTGTCCAGCAACTCAATATGATAGCTGGGCGCAATGCCGCCGAAGGCCGCCATACCCTTGCGGTACAGGTTCCGGGTATCCTCGTCGATCAGATTATAATCGTTGTAGTACAGAATAGATGTGGTCAGGGTAAAGGCCCAGTCCTTGAACTGCTGTGCCACCCATTCATACGGTTCAGCATACTCCCGCTGGAAGCTCATGGTTTTCGCCATGGGTTCATCTGCAAAGGTCATGGTCAGCGCCACCATCGTGCGGTCACCGGACACGCTCCAGCTGGACTCAATGCCCTTCTTGACCACATCCAGCTGGTCAAAGGGATAGAACAGCGCCAGATAGTCCTCGGTTTCCATGGATTCTGCCTTGATGAAATGGTTTTTCGGCAGATACACCTTCTCATAGTCCATAAAGGACGGCGTGGTGGGCAGCGCCGTCATCAGACCCAGCAAACCGTAATGGGTCACAAACTCCAGAATAGCCTTCTGCACCTCGTCCTCCGGACTGCGGTTCATCATCAGCATTCCCACATTCAGCGCATCCAGCACGATTCCCGGCGCTTCCTTCAAGGGATTATAGATGTCGGGTTTGGCATTCTTCCCCGGCGTGATATACCGCTTTCCGTCTGCGGCAGTTTTCAGTTCATAGCGGTCATACCGCACCCAATGGGAACGGGACTGCTCAAAGAGATTCTTCATGGCACTGTTCCTCTCGACTCGTAATCCAACTATATATTAACTATATTACTATTGTATCAACCGTCCTTGGCTCCGTCAAGGATGGTTTTCTTTTTCCTCGGAGGCGTTTTGTTCTCCGGGCGAATTACCGCATTCTTGCCCATGGTTTGCAGCAGCTCTCCAAATACACGGAAAAACTCCTGTTCCCGCAGCGTCAGGCTGCCGCCCGCCTCCTGTTTTTCCTGCAAATGCTGGCAGAACGCTCTTTGCAGCTTCTTGTGGATGGTGGTGCGCAGCTTGCGGATGTTCCGGTCAGATTGCCCTCGCAGCACTGCCAGTTTGGTGGCGCTATATAGCCGCAGGGAGAGAAAATACAGCACTTCCTTGTGCTCCTCGCTGAGATCACGAATCATATCGGAGATGAATTTGTCCGCCGTCAGCTCGTGCATCTCATACGGGCAATCAAAGAGAATGTCAAGAAAGAAGCCGCTGCAAAGCTGCCGATATTCGGGATCATTCATCCAAAGCGGCACGATTCTCGGTTCTGGCACAGCCTGAAACTCCAACGGAACTTCCCCGCGCAGGTTTTCGTGGTCACGCTCCCGGCGTTCCCGATTTCTGTCCAGCTTGTTCCACTCGTCTACCACAGTCAGAAAATCGGATTCCGTCCGGGCTGCTTCCTCCAGCCGCCGCAGAGCCTCTGCGCGAATTTCCCGCTTGAGCCGTTTTTCGCTGGTGGGCGCGGCTTCTTCCTCATCATCCTCCAGCTCGGCAGTATAGTCTCTGGGATGCTCGTCCTGCTCCAGCTCGCTCTCCAGCTCCAGAGCGCGTTCCTCGGCCAGCGCTTCCTCTAAGCGCTCATCCTCCGGCGCACCATCGGAGGAGTCCGCCCAATCGGCGAAGCCATCCTCGGACAGTTCCAGAGCGTCATCTTCGGGCAAATCTTCTAATTCTTCTTCCTCATCGGAAAAATCATCGTCAAATAGATCATCCTCCCATAAATCCACGACGGCTTCACCTCCCCAAAAAATATTTTTCTTTTTTTCAAAAAACAGTTCCGATTTACACCCCGTTTTTCTCCTATTAGTGAAAGGGTAATCTAAACGCAAGTTACTAAGATTACTTTCTTAAAACACAGAGGAAAGAAAGGAGAAACAAGTATGGAAAATCAGCGCAAAGACGCAGTTGGCTTACAGCCAACGGAACCGGATTTATTATATCAAAAACCAGCAAATTACGCAAGGAGGAAGCCTATGGAGCAAACGCAACAGGAACAGTTCATCATTCGGCGCATCGGCGGCACCACCTATAAGGTAAGGGTCGCATTCAGCGAAACAGCAGCGGAGACTATGGAGGAAAAGATTCTGCGGATGATCCGCAATGAGGGGGTTACAAATGACGGTACTTGTGGTATAATGGAAGCACCACAAATGAGCCGTCAGTCTGAAAGGAGCGCCGAATGCGCATGAAACAGACTGAGGAAAAGATCACCGCTCTGTATGAGCGGCTGAGCCGTGACGATGACAATGCCGGGGATAGCAACTCCATCGTGAATCAGAAAAAATACCTCGAAAGCTATGCCCAGCAGAGAGGCTACGCCAACTGCCGCCACTATACCGATGACGGATGGAGCGGCGGTAATTTTGACCGTCCCGCATGGAAACGGCTGGTGGCGGACATCGAGGCCGGAAAGGTTGCCCATGTCATTGTCAAGGATATGAGCCGGGCCGGTCGTGATTACCTGCAAACCGGCTTTTACACGGAGGTATTCTTCCGGCAGCACGGCGTCCACTTTGTGGCGATTGCCAACGGCGTGGACAGCGACGATCAGAACAGCAACGAATTTGCGCCCTTCCTCAACATCATGAACGAATGGTATCTTCGTGACCTGAGCCGCAAGCAGAAAACCGCCATTCGGGTCAAAGGGGAATCCGGCAAGCCCACCACCAACTGCGCCATCTATGGCTACAAGAAAGACCCGGAGAACAAGTATCACTGGCTGATCGACGAGGAAGCTGCCGCCGTGGTGCGGCGTATCTTCCAGCTGACCATCGAGGGCAAAGGCCCTTACGATATTGCCCGCATTCTGTTCGATGACAAGATCGACACGCCTGCGGTCTACTTTGGCAAGCAGAATAAAGGCGTCTGGAAAAGCAAGGAGGAGTTCCCCAACCCCTATAACTGGAGCGGCTACATCGTTGGGCAGATTTTGTCCAAGCCGGAGTATATGGGGCATACGGTGAATTTCCGTTCCCACAAGCAGTCCTATAAGGATAAAAATGCCGTAATGAATCCCAAAGAGGATTGGCTGATTTTCGAGAACACCCATGAAGCTATCGTAGACGCAGAAACATGGGAGCTGGCGCAGAAGCTGCGGAAAACACCACGGCGGCATGACACGCTGGGCGAGGCCAATCCGCTGACAGGGCTTGTGTTCTGTGCCGACTGCGGGGCAAAGATGATGAATCACCGCTCAAGGGGCGGCACGGAGAACAATCCTTATCCGTCGGACTTTTACGATTGTTCCACCTATACGCTGGCACATCAGAAACGCACCCATGCTTGCAAAGGACATTATATCCGCAGCAAAGTACTGCGGGAGCTGATTCTGGAAACCATCCGGGCTGCCAGCACCTTTGCCATCTCTGACCGAGATGCTTTTCTGGAGAAGGTGCGCTCCGCCTCCCAGCTGCGCCAGGCGGAAGCCACCAAGGAAACCAAGCGGAAGCTGAACAAGGAGAAAAAGCGGATTTCCGAGCTGGATACCATCATCAAGAAGCTCTATGAATCCTTTGCCGTCGGGCGCATTACCGGCGAGCGGTTCGACAGCCTGCTGGCGGAATATGAGGCGGAGCAGAAAGCGCTGACAGCATCCGTCTCTGAAATGGAAACGCAGATGTCTGCCTTTGCGGAGGACACCGACCGGGCCAAGCAGTTTCTGGAGCTGGCAAAGAAGTACACGGATTTTTCCGAGCTGACCACGCCCATGATCAACGAGTTCGTGGAGAAAATCATCGTCCACGCCCCGGAAAAAATTGACGGCGACCGGGTGCAGGAAGTGGATATCCACCTTCGCTTTATCGGGCAGTTTGAGCTTCCCGCACCGGAGCTGACCGAGGAAGAAATCAAGCGGCAGGAGCAGCTCAAACGGCACCGCATCAAGAGCCGGGAGCGGTATCAGAAAATCAAGGCCGGTGAACACGCTGTCGGACAGCCCTTCATGCTGACCTGCAAGTGCTGCGGGCAGGAATTTGCCTCCAAGCGGACAAACACCCTGTTCTGCGGCCCTAACTGCCGCGCAAAATTCTACCGGCAGGAGGCGGCGGAGGGCCGTAGCCGGGCGTGTACCTGCGAAAACTGCGGCAAGGAGTTTATCACAGCAAGGTCAGATGTGAAATATTGCAGTGACGATTGTCGGTATGCAGCACAGATCAAGCGGCAGGGCGCACGGAAGAAAGCTCTACGAGAAGCTAAGAACGAAAAAGAAACGAAATCAGCATAAGATAAGACGCAAACGGCGGCTTGCCCCTCAATGGGCAGGCCGCCGTTTTTTGCGCAGAAATGGAGGAACAATGAATCTTTTTGAAATTGTAAAATACGGCGTAAGCTGCCGGGAGGCAGCGGAGCGGTACGGCGTGGAGGTCAATCGCTATGGCATGGCCCTTTGCCCGTTCCACAATGACCGGCATCCCAGCCTGTATGTGGCGGACGATCACTATTATTGCTTTGCCTGTGGGGAACACGGCGATGTGATCGACTTTGCCGCAAAACTGTTCGCCTTGCCGCTCTATGAGGCGGCACAGAAGCTGGCAGCGGACTTTCACCTTACCCCGGACAAGCCGTCCAGCGCAGCGGCGCTCCACGCAAAACGCATCCGAACAGAAGCACAGCAGCTCAGAGAAAATGAGCGGCTGTGCTTTTCTGTTTTGTCCGATTACGCCCGTGTCCTGCGGGACTGGAAGGTGCAGTATGCGCCGCAATCACCAGCAGAAGCACCGGATGCACGATTTATAGAAGCCTGCCACGAACTCGACCGGACAGAGTATTACTTGGATATTCTGTGCGCGGGTGATTCCTATGAACGTGCCGAGGTTGTCAGTTATCTGTTTGCAGATGGCAAACTGGACAGGCTGCGACGGAGGTTAGAGAAAATTCACAAGGAGGAATTGGAAGATGGATATGACACCGCAGACGTGGCCTGAGTGGTACGACGGCAGGCACATCAATGAGGTGCTGTTCTGCCAGCACTTTTTGGACAAGCACCCCATGAAATGTGTGCGCGGGCGGCTGTTCACCGTGGACGGTCTCATCGAGGACGAAGGGCAGATCGGTAATCTCATTCTGGAGGAAATCTCCGGAGTTCTGACCTCCGGACTGTCCAAAGTTGTGACAAATCTGCTTGCCAGCATCAAGCTGCAAGCGTATTCACCGCCGTTGCCCATTGAGACCGACCGCATCCATGTTGCCAACGGAACGTACTTCATGGACGGTAGCTTTTCCACAGACAGGAGCTACTGCAACAATCGTCTCACCGTCACTTATAATCCAGACGCACCCACTCCGAAAAAGTGGCTGCAATTCCTATCGGAGCTGCTGCAACCGGAGGACATTCCAACCTTGCAGGAATTTCTCGGCTACTGCCTGCTGCCGACTACCAAGGGGCAGAAGATGCTCATGTTGATCGGCAAGGGCGGCGAGGGCAAAAGCCGCATTGGTCTTGTCATACGCTCGCTGCTGGGGGACAGCATGAATACCACCAGCATCCAAAAGGTGGAGAGCAACCGGTTCAGCCGTGCAGACTTGGAAAACAAGCTCCTGATGGTGGACGACGATATGGACATGAGCGCCCTGCCAAAGACCAACTACATCAAATCCATCGTGACCTCCGAGTGCAAAATGGACATGGAGCGTAAGGGTGTTCAGAGCTACCAAAGCCAGCTCTATGTGCGTTTTCTTTGCTTCGGCAACGGTGCGCTCACCGCCCTGCACGACAAGTCCGACGGTTTCTTTCGCCGCCAGATCGTGCTGACCACCAAAGACCGGCCCGCAGGCAGAGCGGACGATCCGTTTCTGGTGGATAAGCTGCTGCGGGAAAAGGAGGGCATCTTCCTCTGGTGTCTGGAGGGGCTGCACCGGCTGATTGGCAACAACTATCAGTTCAGCATTTCGGGAAAAGCCAAAGAAAATATGGAGACGGTCAAGCGCAGCAGCAACAATGTGATCGAGTTTCTGCAATCCGAGGGCTATATCCGCTTTCGGGCAGACAGCGAAGCCAGCTCCAAGGCGATCTATGAAGCCTATACAAGATGGTGCGACGACAACGCGCAGAAGCCCATGTCTGCCAACCGCGTCAGCTCCGAGCTTGCACAAAATGAGCGGCTTTACAATGTGGAGGCCACCAACAACGTCCATGTCGGCGGCAAGCGGGTGCGCGGGTTCATGGGCATTGAGGTGGTCAATCCGCCGCCGTATTAAAAATGAGGAATGGACTTCAAAATTGCCGTACACGCCGTACACCCTGTACGGCTGTTTTTGATTTCATTCTTAAAAACCATTTTGCTTGTATGCACCGTGGAGTATTTCACGGCAGAGTGTAAAATCTGCCGCTGAACCGACGGCTGGTACGCAAAACAGGCGTACAGAAGCGTACACAAAGAGACTTTGCCGTACCGAGCCGTACACTGGCGGCTCAATTTAGCGGCTTCAAAATCAATGCTTGTGAAATCCGTGAAGATTTTCGCCGCAGGTCGAACACGATGCACCATCCGGTGATTTACCGAAATGCGAAGCTGCTGTACCGGACTGTGGCATATCCTGCCATTCCGTATGTTCTCACACAGAACGATGAAGCCGATAGGGCGCAGTTGTGAACAGGGCATCACGGGCGGAAATCTGAGCGGATTTGCGGCACGGCAGATTCTTCACCGCAAAGCGCACACAGTTCACTTACTCAAAAACCAATATCACGAAAATATGGAGGTAAAAAGTTGATGAAATCCAATCTGAGAAATGAGATCAAGTCGTACATCGTCCGTCAGGGCATGACCATGCAGGAGGTGGTCGATCTGCTGCGGGACGAACACGGCTGGTCTGACAGCGTTTCCAACCTTTCAAACAAGCTCCAGCGGGAGTCCCTGCGCTATGTCGAGGCTGTCCAGCTTGCCGACGCGCTGGGCTATGAGATCGTCTGGCAGAGGCGGAAGTGAGGAGGATGTTCACATGACGGATACGGAAAAGAAGCTGTTGCAGGCGCAGCACCGATTGGAGGAAGCACAGGCGCGGGATCGCGTCAAGGAGCGAAAAGCCCGCACTCGCAGGCTCATTCAGGAGGGTGCAATTCTGGAAAAGGTGCTGCCGGAGGTGCGGACGATGGAGCTGCCTGCGCTGGAGGGGTATCTTTCACGGAAGCTGGGAAAAGAAATCTAAATTTCAGATGGGAGGTCTCCGGGAAACCGGGGGCCTTCCTCTTTTTTCTCCCGAAGGGCGCACTTACTCACCACCCCGAAGGGGCGGTGGTACTTGCCGTTGGCAAGCCGTGCGCTCTCCGAGAGGGACTGCGGCTGCTGCGGCAGCCTCCAGACAATGCCACCCTGCAAGTGCTGCTGTCATCGTCTGCGCAGGTCTCAGTTGTTTCCGTTTTGGAAACAGCTTGCGACCTGCCCGCACAAACCTGCCACCGGCAGCTTTGTTTGCGGCTATGCCCCGAAGCTCGGCTTCGGGGCAGTTTCTCTTTTGCGAAAGAGAAACAGAAAAAGAAAGAACGAGGTGAACAAGAGATGGCGATTTATCATCTGGAAGTGAAGGTGGTCAGCCGGGGCGCAGGGCGCTCTGCCGTGGCCGCCTCCGCTTATTTAAGCTGTTCCCGCCTGTATAATGATTACGATGGGATACAGCATGACTACACAAAAAAGCAGGGACTTGTCTGGCAGGAAGTGTTTCTGCCGGAATATGCCCCGCAGGAATGGCAAGATCGGGAAAAGCTCTGGAACGCCGTGGAGGAAGTCGAGACGGCCAAGGACAGCAGACTTGCCCGTGAGTTCGTCGTGGCGCTGCCCATTGAACTGAGCCGTGAGCAGCAGATCGAACTGCTGCAAGACTTTATCCGGGAGCAGTTTGTGTCCGATGGAATGTGCGCCGATGCTGCTATCCACGACACCGATGGTCACAATCCCCATGCCCACATTCTGCTGACGGTGCGCCCACTGGACGAACGGGGTAAGTGGCAGTACAAAACCGAGAAGGAATACCTCTGCATGAGAAACGGCGAGGAACGAGGTTTTACCGCCGCCGAATTCAAGTCGGCGCAGAACGATGGCTGGGAGAAGCAATATCCCTACAAGGTCGGCAAAAAGAAGGTGTACATGACACCATCTGCTGCTGAGGCGCAGGAGCTTATCCGTGCAGACAAGCATCCCAAAAGCACCCGCTACGGCAGACAGAATCCCATCTCCGAACGCTGGAACAGCGAGGAACAGCTTGTATCATGGCGGGTGGCATGGGCTGATGTGACCAACCGTTATCTGGAAAGTGCTGGACGGGAAGAACGCATTGACCATCGCAGCAACGCTGCACGGGGGCTGGATGAGATCCCCACCATCCATGAGGGCGTGACAGTGCAGGCATTAGAGCGCAAAGGAATCGTCTCTGACCGCTGCGAGATGAACCGGCAGATCAGGGCAGACAATGCGCTGCTGCGGGAGCTGAAAGCCGAAATCAAGAAGCTGGCCGCACTGGTCGCTCGTACTGTCCCCGCCATTGCGGAAGGGCTGGAAAAGCTACGCAGCCGTGTGCTGATCTTCTGCTATCAGCTCTCGCATATTCGCGGTGGCAAATCGCATATTCAAAAATCTCTTGCCGTATGGAAGCCGGAGCTGGAGCGTTACACCGGTCTGGTGCAGCAAATCAAGGAAAAGAGCAAGGAACGCAAAACATTGGTTGCCGAGAAAAAGGCATTGCCAATATACCATGTGAAACGCCACAAGGCGCTGGCTGTCCGCATTGCAGAGCTGACGGAAGATTTAGAGGAACTGCGTTCCGAAAAGGCGCTTCTTTTTCAAAAACTTGAGTATGCGGAGGATGCAGGCGCAGAGGAATTCCGCAAGGATATTGCCACCATGGAGGCTGGACTGAAAAAGCTGGAGGCGCAGGAGCAAAGATACTCTGCCGAGTTGGATAAGGCGCTGGCTGAATACGCAGAGCTGAAGGCACAGGCTTCGGATTTTGATTCGGTGGAGCTGTACCAAGCACGGCAGGTCCTCCGTCCTGCGCAGGAAAAGGCAGCGGAAAGGCAGTTGGAGGAAACCTTGCAGAAGAAGCCTTCTCTTATTATGCTGCTCAGCGCAAAGCAGGAAGTATCCAGACTGCTTGGAGAGGACACAGAAGAGCGGCAGGCACGGCAGATGGTTATTCGTCGGCAACGGTCAGACCCGCAAAAGCCCAAGCACTTCCAGCGCTAAGTGATAAAAATGCACATTTTCCCTATTGACTTTTCAACTCTAATCCGTTAGAATAATACTAACAGATTAGAATGAAAGGCCGATAGAATGAGTACACCAAAAGTTTTTGAAAGCGAATACCGTTTTTGCCTGATCCTTTGGGATCATGAACCCATCAAGAGCAGAGATTTAGCTCAACTTTGTGAAGAGCAACTAGGCTGGAAGGTTACTACCACTTACACGGTAATAAAGCGTTTGTCGGAGCGTGGCGTGATAAAGAATGAGAATACGATCGTTTCTTCGCTGGTATCCAAGGAGCAGATACAGACAGCTGAAATTGAAGAATTGGTCGAGAAGAAATTTGCCGGTTCGATTCCAGCTTTTTTGACCGCATTTACCAAAAGCCAACAGCTCACGGCAGATGAAATTCAGGAGATGCAGCAGATGATTGACCGCTTTCGGAAGGAGCATCCGGATGACTGAATTGTTTATGAAGCTGCTTAATATGAGCGTCAATGCCGGATGGCTTGTTCTGGCTGTTCTTCTTGTTCGCATCATGTTCCACAAAGCTCCAAAATGGCTGTTCCCCTTATTGTGGAGCTTTGTTTGGATCCGGCTTCTCATGCCAAACGCATTGGAAAGTCGCTTGAGTGTCATTCCTGATATAAGTGGCTTTTCGGCATCCGAGCAGGGCCTGCTTTCTGCTAAAGGTTTCACTGCTCCTGTTCCTTATGTTGGAATCGTCTGGTGTACTGGTATGGCAGCAATGCTTCTGTTTGAAGCATTAAGCTATGTACATCTCCGCAGCAAAGTAAAAACTGCTGTCCGGCTCTCGTCAAATGTGTATCAAAGCGAGCATGTGAATGCTCCGTTTATTCTTGGCCTGTTTGCGCCGCGCATCTATATTCCGTTCCATATAAAGAGCAAGGAATTGGATAGCATAATTGCACATGAACGTGCGCATATAAAACGCCGCGATCATTGGCTAAAGCCCATTGCGTTCTTAATTCTTTCTCTTCATTGGTTCAATCCTTTGATTTGGATTGCGTATTATTTCCTTTGTAAGGATATTGAGTTGGCATGTGACGAATACGCTATCAAGGATATGAGTGATTCTCAGCGCGCTGCGTATTCGCAGACGTTGCTCTCCTGCACTGCAAACCAGCGTATTTTTGCGGCCTGCCCGCTGGCCTTTGGCAGTAAGAATGTGAAAACACGAATCCGTGCTGTACTTTCTTATCGAAAGCCTCATGCTTGGATCATAACCGTGACCGCGATACTTGTTTTGGCAGTTGTCGCCTGTTTTATGACAAACCCGAGACAATCAAAAGAAAGTACTGCTCAGGGTAGCAACTATATTGATCTAAATCAGCCTCCAATATTGGACGTGATTCAAAATGGACAAACTATTTCGGATAGAAGTAGTAGCGAAGATCGGCAACGTGAAGTAGAGCTTGAGAACGCTTTGTTGGGAGAAGCGATAAAGAAGCAAGAGTCTCTTACTCAAATTCAAACAACTGATTTTTACAGATGAAAAGTCCTGCGTTATCTATAGGATTGACGTCAATTTAACTGTCGATGTGGTTACATGGAAGGAGGGAAGATTCATGAAAATCATTTGAGGAAGCACATGGCCTGTCTGTTCAACGGATTCTGGCTCATGTGCTGAACCAAGAAGACATCAGACAAAAATCAGATAAAAAGGAGCGTTGTTTATGCAAAAGATCAAGTCACTGGCCGCAGTTTTTCTGGCCCTTTTTATCCTCGCAGCGATTCCGACACAGGCTTTCGCCGCTGAAACTCATGAAGAAGTTGCCACAATGCATACCCATCAGTGGCGTCTTGACCATTATGATACTACATATATTCCGATTGATGATGAAACTCATCTGAAGACTGTCTATCCCGTGTATTACTGCACTGTTTCGGGGTGCACTAATAGCTATTTGGGAAATGGTGCCTCTTCAACCGTCTCTCATACAATGAGTAGTTATTCCTACACAGGAAACAATTATCATTCCGGCAGCCTCCATTATGTCCGCTATGAGCATTCTTGTCTCCAGTGCGGGCGTACTACTGGCTATTGGGATCATTACAGCTGCCCCGGTAATGGGCATTGCATCCTGCCCCAGTCTGTTTTCCCGGTTCTGACAGATAAGTAAGTGACAGCTGAGCAGCGGCATGGGTGAATATTTCTCCCATGCCGCTGCTTGCATTATTGGAGTGCAGTTAAATGATCGTTTTCTTTTACGAAAAGGTGCGCTTAAAGCGCGGCGTTTGGCAGACGGTGAGCATTGTATTGCTGATAGCTTTCCTTTGTGCATTTTTTACTCTCTTTGATGGATTCATTTGCCAGAAAGAACAGGATATGGAGAGCGCCTACGCAGTGATTCCCGTAACTGTCGTCGTATCCAATCTTACTGGCACGAAAACCGATGACCTGAAAATTACAGACTATATTATCAACTACTTTCTCTCTGACAAATATGCCTATGGCGGGGAGCTTCAGGAAAAAGCATTTTCCTCCTATGTGAAGGATGTTTGCCTGAAAGCATCTGTCTATTACAGTCAAGGGACGGGCTTTTCGAGTCGGCAAAAGCTGATTGGCATTACTTCTGTTGATGCCGCATCGGAATTGACACCCGTTTCAGGAAATTCGATTACTTATTTTGAAGGATACGACGAATCAATTTTTACCTCAAATAAAGCGGTGTGTCTCGTTTCAACCGCAGCGGCAGAAGAACTGTCGCAAGATACTGATAATAATGGTAATGTCATATTGACGGTTCAGATGTCGCCTGCTGTGACCGGTGAAGCTTCCACACAGATTTCGCTCGAAATTGCTGGGACGTATTCGTCGGAATCTCAAACGATCTATTGCCCATTCAGCTGCGTTGCCGCAGTACAAACAGAGCTGGATGGGAAGATTACGGGGGATAGCTTGAGCGCCACAGTGCGCGATAATCATGAGCTGGACGAATTCCGGCAAATACTGATACGTCACTTCGCAAATGTGGACCCCTCCGGGCATCAAGAAGAAATCAATAATTCTCCAGCTCTCCGATATCAGCAATTTGCCATAACAGTTCATGACGAAACACTCCGCGAAACCCTGAATGCTTTGAATCGAAATTTGCAAACACTGTATCGACTAAAACCAATTTTTGCCTGCATAGAGGTCATGATTGGTGCTGCCGCAGGTTTTTTCTATATTCATATCCGAAGGCGGGAATTTGCCATTGCACGATCTCTTGGTACAAAACGCATTGAAACAGTCATTATGGTATTCGTCGAGATATGTCTGATGTTTTTGGTTGGCGCAGCTATTGGAACAATTCTCATCCTGGTTGTCCAAGAGACTGCCATCCAATATGCCATGGCCGCAGCACTCTTTTTTGCTATGAATGTCGGGGCAATTACAGCTTGCTTGATGGCAACTGGAAAAAGCGGAATCCGATTACTACGGGAGGTTGAGTAGTATGTCCGTATTATCTGTGCAAAGTGTTTCTTATTCATACAAAACAAAATACCAAACTGTTCAGGCTGTAAAAGACGTCTCCTGTGATTTGAGTGCTGGAACTTTTTATGCGTTAGTCGGCAAAAGTGGAAGTGGGAAGACAACGCTGCTTTCATTACTGGCAGGATTGGATACGCCGCAGAGCGGAGACATAATAGTCGGCGGCCAAAGTTTGCGGGAAATAGACGTGGATATCTACCGTCGCAAGCAGGCGTCTGTGATTTACCAAAGCTATAATTTGTTTCCACTTATGACTGTTTGTGAAAACGTCATGTATCCCTTAAAATTGCTGAGGCATTCCGATGCCGATGCAAAAAAAGAGGCGCAGATTGCTCTTGAAAAAGTAGGTCTGGGCGAAAGCTATTGGAAGCGACTTCCTGCCATGCTGTCAGGCGGCGAACAGCAACGAGTCGCAATTGCCAGAACATTAGCCGTTCATGCGCAGATCATTCTCGCAGATGAGCCTACGGGAAATCTGGATACAGAAAACAGCACACAAATTATTCAGCTGCTTTCCAGACTGGCACATGAAGAAAACTGCTGTGTAGTGGTTGTCACACATGATCTGGAGGTAGCCAAAGCAGCGGATGTTGTATTCCGTATGGACAGCGGCAGAATCAAGGAGGAAACTGTATGACCCCTTTGAAACAGCTCTTTCGACAACCGGTTCGTTTGTTTGCAATCTTCCTGCTGGTGGGAATGGCCTCCGCTTTTATCTGCCTGAGCGCAGGCGTATTTGCATCCGCTAAAGCAACGCTCGCGCAAATTGAAGAGCGCTATGTGACCATTGGTGTCCCAACAACGGAGACAGCAGACGTGGCAACAGAGTACAACGGGCTAACGCTCCACCATGAAGAAAGTGTAATAAGTCAAGATATGTGGGCGTATATGGATCAGCTTGCTGCGGATGGAACAGTCATAAAAGGTGCGTACCAACAAAAATATATCAGTGCTTATTGCCCCTCCATTCAGAGTGTTACCAGCGGCAAGGAAGACGGCACATATGCGCCAAGCCTTGATTCTCCGTATAACAGGGCAATTATGATCGTTCGGGTTACATCGGTAGATAAAACGAATCTGCCGGAGTCTACTGAACTTGCTTCAGTATCTGTTACTGCTTCGATTGAAAACGTTGTTAAAATGCATCCGGACTATGCTGTTCGCAGCACACTGCGCCTCATCATAGGGTGCAACTCTCAGGAAGAGTTAGATGCTCTTGATATCCGTCCCGGAGGGCGGTATTTGGTCTTTGGATCAGATTACATTGACCGCGATTTGGAACTGCGTACAACGTTGGCAGGAACGCACCGATGCTCTGTGGAAGATATTGATTTGTCTAGAATATCCTATGATTTGACAGAGGACGAAAAGAAAACAGCTTCGCCAGATTTTCTGCCGATAGCAAAATATTCCTCTGGTGAAAAAACGACCATTCTAGGGCAAGACATGGTTGATGCAATAGATTCCTGCACAATGACCGTTACACATTGGCATGGCTTGTATTCTGAAACACAACTGGACTATGCAATTGACGGCTCTGAAACAGGTGTGTTGCTAAACGACCAATACCTTGATGCATACATGACCCAGTTGGAAACGGATCTGGATGTTTTTCTAAGCTCGAATGCAGGAGTGGAATGGCGAAGCGCAGTTCAAGAATTGGATACGCAATATCATACTGTCAGTGTAATTGGTACAGATCTTCTGGAAAGCATGTATTGTTTCCATCAAAAGGACTCTTTCGTAACAGAAGGACGGAGTTTTGGGGCGGACGATTATAAAAAAGGCTCTAATGTCTGCCTGATTTCTGAAACAACTGCCCTCGCAAGCGGACTCGGTATAGGGGACAGCATTGATTTGTCGTTCTATTGGGGTCCAAACCCTCTTGCTGATTTAACAGCTCCGGAATGGAAGGTACAGCCACAGCGTTTTTCCCAAAAGATTGGGGTTTCGGGTGATGCGAAAACGTATCAGATTATAGGGATTTACCGACAGTCAGACTTGTGGGATACCGCAGACTATCGCTTCCTTCCGAATACCGTCTTTGCCCCTAACACTTCTCTGCCAGAAAACTGCTATAGTAGTCGAAATGGCGTTTTCTTTACATACGTTTTGCAGAACGGAAAGGTATCTGCGCTCCAAGATGCACTGGAATCGCATGGATACCCGGCAAACATTCTGTTTTGCTTTGATAACGGATACACTGAAATCGCTGAAACTTTGCATGGATTTTACAGCAGTGCGCAGCAGCTTCTTTTCGCTGCCTGCATAACAGCAGGTGCGGCCCTGTTCGTATTTCTTGCTCTGTTTGTAAACCGTCAACGGCGGACGCTTGGCCTGATGCTTTCGCTTGGTTCCGGTAAAAGGACCGCTGTGATGTTTAGCTGGAAGATAGCTGCAATACCTATCATCCTTGCGACAATAACTGGGATCATTGTTGGAATCCTTACAATGAATGCTACGACACTAAATCTGTTTTCCTCCGTTTCAGAAGTGCTTAATACAAGTTTGAGCGGTGCAGCCACGATTGGATATAACGATATGATAACGGAAGTCGTATCAATGCCAATTGCGGTTATTGTGGCAGGTGTCCTGCAACTGATTGTTTATATTGTGGCGACTTACCTGCATTTGCAGCGGTTGGCGCAACGATCCCCGCTTGAGTTAGTGCGGAAAGGCTAAGTTTCAGTATTGACAAGAAAAAGTAAACTTGATTGGTTATCAATTCCAATACTTCATTTAGAGAGCGCCCTGCCATGATTTTGTGCAGGGCGCTCTCTTATGAGGAAAATACCCTTGACAAATCTCTTCTCAAAAAAGGATACTCGAAACCTACGCAAAACAGAACGGCTTTACCAATCTGCGCTGGTACACCGACGACGGTTTTTCCGGCGCGAACTTCCAGCGGCCCGGATTTCAAGCCATGCTTGCGGACATTGAAGCCGGGAAAGTGGGTACGGTCATCGTCAAGGACATGAGCCGGTTAGGGCGAAACTACTTGCAGGTAGGGTTTTACACGGAAATGCTGTTCCCTCAAAAGGGTGTGCGTTTTATCGCTGTCAACGATAATGTGGACAGTGCCAGCGAGGGCATGGACAACGATTTTACCCCGCTGCGAAATCTGTTCAATGAATGGCTGGTGAGAGATACGAGCAAGAAAATCAAGGCAGTGAAAAAGTCAAAAGGCATGAGCGGCAAGCCTGTTACCAGCAAGCCGGTTTACGGCTATGTGATGGACGAGGACGAGAATTTTATTATAGACGAGGAAGCCGCCCCGGTGGTGCAGCAGATTTACCAGCTTTGCCTTGCCGGGAACGGCCCGACCAAGATTGCCCGTATGCTGACGGAGCAGCAAATCCCCACGCCGGGGACGCTGGAATATCAGCGGACAGGCAGCACCCGCCGTTATCACCCAGGCTATGAGTGCAAATGGGCGACCAACACCGTCGTTCATATCCTCGAAAACCGAGAGTACACCGGATGTCTGGTGAACTTCAAAACGGAAAAGCCTTCTTATAAGGTCAAGCACAGCATAGAGAACCCCGTCGAGAAGCAGGCCATTTTCGAGAACCACCATGAGCCGATCATCGACAAGGAAACATGGGAACGGGTGCAGGAGTTACGCAAACAGCGCAAACGCCCGAACCGCTACGATGAAGTGGGGCTGTTCTCCGGGATTTTGTTCTGCGCCGACTGCGGCCATGTGCTGTATCAGCAGCGGTATCAGAACAAAGACCGCAAACAGGACTGCTACATCTGCGGCAGCTACAAGAAGCGCACCCGCAACTGTACGGCGCACTTTATCCGCACCGATCTGTTGACCGCTGGTGTCCTGGCAAATCTCCGGCAAGTGACCGAATACGCAGCCAAGCATGAGAGCCGGTTTGTGAAACTACTTGTCCAGCAGAACGAGATCGGCGGCAAGCGAAAGACCGCCGCAGCCATCAAGCAGCTTGAACAGGCGCAGGAACGCATTTCTGAAATCAGCCGCATTATCAAGCGGCTGTATGAGGACAATGTAAACGGCAAAATCAGCGATGAGCGTTTCATGGAACTGTCGGCTGACTACGAAGCCGAGCAAGCGGAGCTGAAAAAGAGAGCCGCCGCCCTGCAAGCCGAACTGGACAAGTCACAGGCAGCTACCGTCAACGCCGAGAAATTTATGGGCATTGTCCGCAAGCACCTTGCCTTTGAAGAACTGACCCCCACTCTCTTGCGGGAAATGATCGAGAAAATTGTGGTGCATGAGTGCAGCTATGATGAGAACGGCACCCGCAGGCAGGACATTGAGATTTATTACAGCTTTGTCGGCAAGATTGACTTGCCCGAATAACCGCCCGACCTATCCGACACAATGGCCAAGTGTCGGATAGGAACGGCAAAATTTTTTGCACTTCTATTGCTTCTTTATCACACATAAGCAAAAAGCCAGGGCATCAAGCAGTTCATGGCTAATTAAAGGGAACAAAAAAGAAAGGAAAACCAATCCAGACGGTATCAGCGGCAGGATACAAGAATAAATTGTGATTTCACAAGATTGGTGCTATAATAAGAGAAAAGTTCC